>ODAI013563559.1_pt1 | contig 16215 bp, 18 predicted proteins | sample 1539321 | NCBI WGS metagenome assembly ODAI01 (sample SAMN02144231, study PRJEB22623) | gut metagenome | biome: sheep rumen | host: Ovis aries | place: New Zealand
AGGTCGCACAGGTCACAGGTACCAACAAGGACGATTCCGGTCCCCGCGCACCCAAGACAAGGGCCGCACAGAAGGTTTACCCCAACGATCCCTGTCCCTGCGGAAGCGGCAAGAAATACAAGGCCTGCCACGGAAGACCGGGGGTCAAGCTCTGACGACTCATTTTTTGGAAATGTAATGTGCTTGAATTTTTCGGAAAGTGAGTAAAAAATGGTAGAACTTGATCAGATAAAAGCAGAAGTATTAACATACAAGGCCCCTCTTGCGGAGGTTAAAGATTCCCTCAGTCTTGAGGATAAGGCCAAGAAGATAGAAGAGCTTGAAAGGGAGATGGAAGCTCCCGGATTCTGGGATGATCCCGACAGGGCAAACACCAAGATGAAAGAGCTCAAGAACATGAAGGATACCAGGGATCTGATAAAGAGCCTTGAGACCGGTATCGATGATATCCTTACTCTTGTTGAGATGGGAAATGAGGAGGAGGATGAATCTCTCGTTCCCGAAGCAAGAGAAGAGCTTGATAATTTTATTGAAAGATTCGAACAGCTCAGACTATCCACTCTTCTTTCAGGTGAGTATGATGACTCCGATGCCATCGTCGAACTTAATGCGGGAGCGGGCGGTACCGAGAGCTGTGACTGGTGCGGAATGCTTTTCCGTATGTATTCCAAGTGGGCGGATAAAAAAGGCTTAAAGCTTGAAGTCCTTGACCAGCTTGACGGAGATGAAGCAGGAATAAAGTCGGTTTCATTCCAGGTAAGCGGTGATAACGCTTACGGATATCTGAAGAGCGAAAAAGGTGTCCACAGACTTGTCAGGATATCCCCTTTCAATGCACAGGCAAAACGTCAGACATCATTTGTAAGCTGCATGGTAATGCCTGTCATTCCTCAGAATAACGATATAGTTATCGAAGACAAGGATATCCGTATTGATACATACCGAAGCTCGGGTGCCGGCGGACAGCATATCAACAAGACTTCATCCGCTATCAGGATCACCCATTTGCCTACGGGAATAGTCGTAACCTGTCAGAATGAGAGAAGCCAGTTCCAGAATAAGGATAAGGCTTTTGAAATGCTCCGTTCCAAGCTGTTTGAACTCAGGATGGAAGAAGAGGAAGCAAAGAGTAAGGGTATTGCCGGGGAGATAAAGGATATTGCCTGGGGAAACCAGATAAGAAGCTATTTCCTTCAGCCCTATACCATGGTCACTGATAAGAGGACCGGATACAAGACATCTGACGCACTCGGTGTCCTTGACGGAAAACTCGACCAGTTCATAGTCAGCTATCTTAAGTGGAAGAGCACCGGCGGCGCAGAAGTCGGCGGAGATGATGAGGATATATGACAAAACTCTCTACAACAAAACTTGAGCCGGGAATGATCGTTGGAAGTGATGTTCTCAATTATGATAACAAAACAGTTATCGCAAAGGGGACCAAGCTTTCACAGACACTGATCACAAGGCTTGAATTATACGGAATCCTCAGTATATATGTAGAGGATGTGCCTTCCGCTTCGGATGAAAAATCTTCGGATGCTTCTTCGGAAAAAGATCAGAATATGCCTCTTTCCGAGGAGGCGTCCTATCTTGAAAAGCTCAAAGAGAGCGAGCTTTTCAAAGAATTTAAAAATGATTACGAGGAAAGCAAGAAGTCGCTTGAGTTCCATGTAAGTGAGATGGTCAATAAAAATGTGGAAGTTGATCCTGTCATGCTCCTTGAAAGGCCTCTTGATATGATCTCCAAGGCGGGCTCGAGAGCCTCTGTCATTGATATGCTGCATGCCATGAGAGGTTTTGATGATTCGACATTTGCCCACTGTATGAATGTGGCCCTTCTCAACTACGTTGTAGCAGACTGGCTCAAGTGGAATAAATCCGATATGGAAATGGCCATGATGTGCGGCATTTTATTTGATATCGGAAAACTCAAGGTTTCAAGAGAGATCCTCAATAAGAAAACACCCTTAAGTGAAACCGAGCTCAGGGAAGTCAAAAGACATGCGGAATACGGATACCAGATTCTTAAGGACAAGAATTTTCCCGACCATATAAAAAGTACTTCCATCATGCACCATGAACGATCTGACGGAAGCGGTTATCCCCTTAAGATAAAGGGTGACAAGATCGATCTTTTTGCCAGACTTACGGCTGTGACGGATGTGTATGATGCCATGACCAGTGCGAGGGTTTACAGAGCTCCGATCTGTCCTTTCAGAGTTGTTGAGATCTTCGAAAGCGAAGGCCTTGAAAAGTATGATCCGGATATCATCATGACGTTCCTTAAAAATGTCACATATACATATATCCAGAATAAGTGCAGGCTTTCGGACGGCAGAGAGGCCACCATTATCATGCTCAATGCCGGCGAGTATTCAAGACCGGTGGTTAAATGCGGCAATACCTTTATCGATCTTGCCAAACATAAGGAACTGTCCATACAGGAACTTATCTGATACGGGAACTCATCTTAATACATAACAAAAATGCATCCGTAACTTCGGATGCATTTTTTATACTCTTTCATCGATTTTCACATAATGATCGGGATTCATAAGATTCAGGAAAAACAGTGATCTGCTTTCTTCCACTAAGGGATAGATCCATAAAAAACCGATGCCGAAGGAGAGGATGCCCAAAAGCGCCAGGGGTATGAATCTTAACTCAAGTGAGAGTAATCTTTTTTTGTGTCCGTGCATTTTCTTTCTTGTTACATCCATTGTCTTGAGTGCCGAAAATCCGGGAAAATCAAGCATCATGTAGTATGAAAGCCCGAAGTTCAGGTGCATCCATACAGCGCATATTATGGCAAGGACTACAAATAAAACGGCAAGATACAAGCAGTTTTTTTCGGAAGTCCTGGTATAGAGTTCCACGAAGACGTTAAAGGGTATCGAGAGAACAAGGACCGGAGCATACAGAAGAAATGATATGGTAAATACTTTCCCCGGATCGTTTTTGAATCCGTAAAAAAGATCGCCGCTGAAAGGGATCTGTCCTGTTGCGATCTTCAGGAAAAACAGACACAGACCGCATGCGAACATATCGGTGAGAAGCGAAAAGAGCGCAGCGATAAGAGTTGTGATGATCACATAGCAGATATCCGCTTCGATGGTTTTGTTTATTGCCGAAAAAACGGGAAGCTTTGAAACGGAAGATGAGATGATCTCTCCGCTGAAAGTAATGAGATACACCCATATGACATATGACAGGGATATCATCACACCGCCGGTAAATTTACCGGTCATAACACCGGTTGCCTGCATTTTAAGGTCTTTTGAGGAACGGTAATTATACTGCTGTGTCAAAATTCATTCCTTCCGTTGCCTGTCTGTCCGCACTTTTTCTGTTTTTCTGGTACGGATTTTCTTCATTGGGATAGGCAATACGTGTTTTTGTGGTTCCTCCCGAAATGTAGGTCCTGCCGCACTCGGGACATATGGCGGTATGTATTGATACTGATGCCTGTAGAACCTTGCCTCCTTTTTCGGAGGCTTTTTTAAATGCATTTGAAACATGCTCCTGCTCGTGGGCACGGACTCTGGATCCGGCAGAGGTGGGAGATATATGCTGGGCTGACTTAAAAGAAACGTTCTCGTCGGACCCGTCCTGGTATTTTCTCTCTTTGCATGTCTGGCATTCGGCTTTGTTGACACGGCCGGGTTTGCCTGCTTTTATGGCTGATTCTTCTGCGGGAGTTACAGTAGGGCCTGCTATGCGCCTGACCATGGTATCGCTGTAACCGGGTATGCTGTTTGAAATGGAACCGATCTGCAGGCTCATAACCTTACTCCTTTCTCAGAATCCGTTCATATATCTGTAGAAATCCGGGTATAATTCATTTATCTGTTCCCAGACCGTGGGATCATATAAGATCCGGTATACGGCAAAGGCTGTAAGTGCACTGCCGAGAACGATACCGGTAGCTGACAGTACCACTCCCGTAAGTGCTGATGAGGAGAATCCTGTGCCGTTTTTCCTGCTGAGGATTGCAAAAAGCAGACCCAGCGCCCCGAAGGGGATCGACAGGATGCCCGTGCAGAGAAGAACCGTCGAGAGTATGCCCATGATCAAAGCAGCATTTCCAAAGGAATTCCTGGCTTTGTCCGGATTATATGCATTGTATTCGGGACTGTTCTCCACTTATCTTACTCCGATTTATGTATACCTGATACAAATTTATCATTAATTAAGCCCTATTGCAATAATTGAGTGGTTATATTAAAATGACAAAGTCGTTGGGTGATCGTAATCGGTCATCTGACGGAGCAAATGAAAACACAGCTGTTGCTTTTGCGTAAGGTCAAAGAGCGATCGCCCGGGTTTATCATTTACTAATCTTCAGGGTCAGGTGAAATTCCTTACTGGCGGTACAGTCCGCGAACCCGTTTAAATCAGTGAATGGGCCGAACCGGTGAAACTCCGGTACCAACGGTATAGTCCGGATGAAAGAAGGAGGTAATTTAATATGAGTAATCTTGTGTCACAGGTTGTTTCGAACGCCCTTTATGTGGTAAGCTTTCTGCTTATCATTGCGGGGCTTTTTGTTTTGTCCGTGCTGGTTGAGAAAATACTCGACCGGAAGAATCACAGCACTGATAAAACATCCCCGGCAAGAAGAGCTGCCTTTGTGGGCCTTCTGTCGGCGCTTTCCGCAGTTCTCATGCTTTTTGAGATTCCCATGCCCTTTGCTCCGTTTTTTTATAAACTCGATCTTTCGGAGCTTCCCGCTCTCATCGGAGCATTTGCATTCGGCCCCGCTGCCGGAGTCCTTATAGAGTTCATGAAGATCGTGCTTAAGCTTTTTATGAAATCAACATCCACCGCATTTGTCGGGGAGCTGGCTAATTTTGCTGTAGGATCATCTTTTATCATCCCTGCGGCGTCCGTATATTATGCAAAAAAAACCAAGAAGAACGCTGCTGTTGCATGCATCATCGGAACTGTCTGCATCACACTTTTCGGAACGTTTTTCAATGCCGTATATCTGCTTCCCGCTTTTTCAAAGCTTTTCGGAATGCCCTTAGAGGCAATACTTGCCATGGGTGCGGAAGTAAACCCTCTTGCGGGGGATAATATCATGACTTTTGTCATAGCATGCGTTGCCCCTCTTAACCTGATCAAGGGAGCGGTCAATTCGTGCCTGACACTTCTTGTATATAAGAAGATCTCGCCTGTATTAAAAGGCGCGGGAATTCATTTGGAGACAGATAAAAAAACGGCTTAAAAGCGCGGTAAAATAAACCTTGAAGATAAAACGGCAATGTGCGGAGGAAGGCTCCGCACATTGCTTTTTTTTGCCGTTTAAGATAGAATAAAGTGATATTGTGTGCTAATTGTGCCCATATGTTTTTTCCACAATTTAAGGGAGTTTTTATAAGAAAAATGATCGAGTTTGATGTAAAGATCTCATCCGGTGATCTGTATGACTACAATCTGAAATACACATACGGAAGATTTATAAATATTTTTGCCGAGATAGTGGGTCTTCTTGCGGTGGTTTATGGTATTTATTCTGCAAATTACCCCCTTGCGGTCATCGGCTTTTTCGTGGTCATTTACCTTCCGGTGACGCTGTGGATAAGAAGTTCCCAGACGGCAATCCTGACACCTGCCTTTAAGGAACCTCTTCACTACGTACTTTCCGACGAGGGGATCACGGTTTCGCAGAAGGAGTCTTCAGAGACCGTTGAATGGGATAAATGTCTTAAAGCGGTATCCACCTCAAGGAGCATCCTTGTTTTTACTTCGAAGACAAGCGCCAGCATTTTTCCCAGAAAACAGCTGGGAGATAAGACCGTACCTCTCATTCAGTGTATCTCAAGGAATATGCCTGCAGACAGGGTGAATATAAAATGCTGACGGATGTATTTGAGTCTTTTTCCGAAAGTGAGACATATCAATTCGGGAAAAAGATAGCGGAAGAAAATGAAGGTTCCGGAGTATTTGTGCTTGAGGGAGATCTTGGTGCAGGTAAAACTGTTTTTGCCAAGGGCTTTGCATCGGGGCTTGGGATAACGGAAACCGTCACCAGTCCGACTTTTACAATAATGCAGGTTTACGAGGGCAAGGGCCGGACTTTGTACCATTATGATGCATACAGGATAGAAGATCCCACTGAACTGGAGGAGATCGGCTATACCGATTATTTTTACGGAGACGGGGTCTGCCTGATAGAGTGGGCGGGTAATATCGCCTCTTATCTTCCGGAGCACTATACCTGTATATCCATCGAAAGAGAAGAAGATAAGGGTTTTGATTACCGTAAGATAACTGTTAAGAAGATTTGATATGAAGATACTTGCAATAGATTCATCGGGGCTTGTGGCTTCTGCTGCGATATGGGAAGGAGAACTTCCCGCAAATGAAGGAAGGATCCTGGCTGTAAGCTCCACTGATTATAAAAAAACACACTCACAGACACTGCTTCCCATGATAGACCATCTCTGCAGGGATACAGACTGTAAAGCGGATGACTTTGATGCCGTGGCCGTATCTGTGGGGCCGGGCTCATTTACGGGACTCAGGATAGGATCTGCAACTGCAAAAGCCATTGCCCTTGTATCGGACATTCCGGTCATAGAAGTCCCCACGCTTATGGGACTTGCATATAATTTCTGGGGGAGTGACCGGCTTGTATGCCCTCTTATGGATGCCAGAAGAAATCAGGTCTACACGGGACTGTATGCTTTTGAAAACGGAGATATGGTGACTGTTAAGGACCAGACCGCCACAGGTCTTGATGAGATCCTTGATGCAGTCAGGAAAGAATGCGAAAAAAAATGCAAAGGCGTGATCTTTTTGGGAGACGGAGCGGATGCTTACAGGGAGGAGATAAAAAAACTGGCGGATTTTGATCATGTATTTGCTCCCCCGCATTTAAACAGGCAGGATGCATCAGGTGTTGCAGTCATTGCAGCAGGGATGTACCGGGAAGGAAAAACTGTAAGCGCCGATGATCACAAACCTGTTTATCTGAGAACTTCCCAGGCCGAAAGGGAAGGCGCGAAGAACTTTGATCTTAGAAGTGTAAATTCTTAAAACAATACATTCACCGGTTTTATCTTTTAGAGAAAGGGATAAAAGCATGAGCGCGGAATTTTCCGGATTAAAAATAAGACGCATGGAAGTGAGCGATATAGCACCTCTTGCAAATATTGAGCAGCAGTGTTTTTCAAGACCGTGGTCTGCCAGAGAGTTCGGGCATCTTGTGGAAACAACGGATGCATTGTACCTGGTTGCCGAGGTTACAGGCGTGGACGGTTCAAGGAAGATCGTGGGTACTGCCGGAATGAGGATAATAGGAACGGAAGGCGATATCGATAATGTTGCCGTTCTTCCCCAGTACAGGAATAAAGGCATCGCCGGTGCACTGATGGATGAGCTGCTTAAAACGGCAAGAGAAAAAGGTGCCGAGGAATTTACTCTTGAAGTAAGAGTCGGCAATGATGCCGCCATAAGGGTTTATGAAAAGGCGGGCTTTGTAAGCGAAGGGATCAGACCCGGGTTTTATGAAGATCCGAAGGAAGATGCAAATATAATGTGGATCCGCAAAAGGTGATCCGCTTTTCGGAGTTTTTTAATGGTTGATGTAACGCTTCTCGGAACAGGGGGCATGATGCCTCTTCCATACAGGTGGCTGACCTCGCTGATGGTCAGGTATAACGGAAGTTCACTTCTGATAGACTGCGGTGAGGGAACCCAGATAGCCATGAGGGAAAGGGGCTGGAGCGCCAATCCCGTCGATGTAATCTGTTTTACACATTATCACGCAGATCATATAAGCGGGCTTCCGGGACTGCTTCTTGACATGGCTAATTCCGACAGGACAAGCCCTGTGACGATCATCGGTCCCAAGGGACTTGCAAGAGTGGTATCAGGACTCAGGGTCATAGCACCGGAGCTTCCTTTTGATATAGAACTTAAGGAGTTCTCGGGAGCAGGGGAAACCTATGAACTTTTCGGATACACCCTCAGATCCTTTAAAGTAAATCACAGCGTTCCGTGCTACGGGTACACATTCGAGATATCAAGGGCGGGACGTTTTGACAAGGATGCTGCCGAGGCCTGCGGTATTCCCCTTGAATACTGGGGCAGGCTTCAAAAAGGAGAGACCGTGTCCCTGGGTGATATTACATACACTCCCTCCATGGTCCTGGGGCCTTCGAGAAAAGGCATCAAAGTATCATATTGCACCGATACAAGGCCCGTGGATTCAATATCCGAAAACATAGCAGAAAGCGATCTTTGCATTCTGGAGGGAATGTACGGTGATCCTGCCGATCAGGAAAAAGCCGTAAAGAAAAAGCATATGACAATGCAGGAAGCCGCAATGCTTGCCAAGGATTCGAAAGTCAGGGAACTCTGGCTTACACATTTTTCACCTTCCCTGGGAAGGGCGGAAAGATTTGCGGATGAGATAAAGGGCATTTTTGAAAATGCAGTGATACCAAAGGACGGAAGAACGACGGAACTTAATTTTGAGGAGTAAGACCGGGAAGGATCCCATGAAGTCAAAACAGGTCAAGGTAACAATTATCATACTGGTTCTGGTTTTTGGCCTGGTCGGATATTATTCTTATCTGGCGGGGAGAGTTAAGGGCAGAAATAAGGACGCATCGATGACGGCTGTGGAAAAAGCTCTTTCCAGAGACCTTGTTTCAGATTATCCTCCAACCCCCAGAGAGGTCATGAAATATTACAATGAGATCATGATGTGCTATTACTCCGAAGAGGTTACGGATGAAGAGATAGAATCTCTCGGAGTCAGAGCCCGTGAGCTTTTTGACCCGGATCTTCAGGCTGCCAATGAAACCGGAACATACCTTATAAGGCTTCAAAATGACATAAATGAATTCAGGGAAGCCGGCAAAAAGATATCTAACCCTTCCGTGGCATCATCCACCAATGTCGATTACTATGACAGGAACGGATATCAGTTTGCAAGACTTCTTTGTACATACAATATCAACGAAAACGGAACCAGCTACACTCTTAAGCAGGTATACCTTTTGAGAAAGGATTCTTCCGACAAGCGCTGGAAGATCTTCGGATGGGATCTTTTGGAAAATGTGGATCTGACCGGTGAAAAGAGTATTGCTGCACCCGAAGGCGGAGATGCCGGATCAACCGGAGAAGATGGCAGTCTGTCATTTTCTGAAGATAGTAACGAACCATGAGTTTTAATACAAAAGACAATTCTAAGCTTCTTGTTTTGGGTATAGAGTCCTCCTGCGATGAAACCGCGGCATCTGTTGTCAGAGGCTGCAGAGAGGTATTATCCAATGTCATTTATTCACAGATAGACCTTCATACGATCTACGGAGGAGTGGTTCCGGAGATCGCATCAAGAGGCCATATCGAAAAGATCAATCAGGTAGTTAAGAGTGCGCTTGACGAGGCGAAGGTATCGTTAAAGGACATAGATGCGATCGCTGTAACTTACGGTCCCGGCCTTGTAGGTGCTCTTCTTGTGGGTGTTGCTCATGCCAAGGCTTTAGGATGGGCAGCGGGGATTCCTGTTGTCGGAGTCAATCACATAGAAGGCCACATATGCGCCAATTACATTGACAACATATCACTTGAGCCTCCATTTATGTGCCTGGTGGCATCAGGAGGCCATTCCCACCTTGTTAATGTGGAAGACTACGGTAAGTATGAGATAATCGCAAGAACAAGGGATGATGCGGCCGGTGAGGCTTTTGACAAAGTTGCAAGAGCCATAGGACTCGGTTATCCCGGCGGTCCCAAGATAGACAGAGAAGCCCGAAACGGAAACCCTGATGCAATATCTTTTCCCAGAGCAAATGTCAGGGAGAACGAATATGACTTTTCCTTCAGCGGACTTAAATCTGCCGTGCTTAATTATTTGAATGCATGCAATATGAAGGGTGAATCCTTTGATGTTGCTGACGTTGCGGCTTCCTTTCAAAGTGCAGCCATAGATATTCTTGTCGGTCATTCAATGCAGGCTGCTGCTGACAGAGGTGTCAAAAAATTTGCAATAGCAGGCGGAGTCGCATCAAACAGCGCTCTGAGACAGGCACTGGAAAATGAATGCGAAAAAAGAGAAATAGAATTTATGAAGCCCTCCCCGGTATATTGCACGGATAATGCGGCAATGATAGGTGTTGCGGGCTCATATGAATATAATCTCGGATACAGAAGCGACCTTACATTAAATGCCGTTCCCAACCTGTCCATAGGGAAAAGAGAAGGAGTATCGAAAAAGTCATGAGAAAAAGAAATGCGCTTATCCTTCTTGCCGGCGGAAAAGGAAAGCGGATGGAAAGCGATATACCCAAGCAGTTCATGAGCCTTGGGGGAAAGCCTGTGATATGGTACAGCTTAAATGCCGCACAAAGATCGGACCTTATAGACGAGATAGTAGTGGTTTCCGGTCCTGAATTTTTTTCTGATATAAGAAGCCTTTCCGAAAGAAACGGTTTTGATAAAATAAGCCATTTGGTGGAGGGCGGCGCTGAAAGATTTGTGTCTGTCATTAACGGCGTGAATGCTCTGTTTGAGTCAGGTATGGGATGTGAAGCTTTTTCAGGCACCCCCGAAGTGATCCTGATACATGATGCCGCAAGGCCTTTTATCGATGATGGGATCATAAAAAGATGCCTTGATGCGGTGAACGAAGGCACTGGCTGCGTTGCGGCCGTTCCAAGCAAAGATACGGTAAAACTTGCGGACGAAAACTGTATGGTCACTGAGGAACCTCCCAGGAAAAACGTATGGTGCATGCAGACACCCCAGGTTTTTTATGCAGACATCCTGAAAAGAGCCTGCGATAAGGCTTTTGAAGATTATAAGAAATGTATCGGATCATCTGATGCCGTTCCTGCCATAACAGACGATGCACAGATGGTCAGAATGTATGAAGGCGGATCCGTACGCCTTGTCATGGGCAGCTACGATAATATCAAGATCACAACCCCCGTTGATCTTGTGATCGCCGAAAAAATACTTGAAGAAAAACGAAAGTAGGAAAATTTATGGACATATCGCTTAAGATCGCCGATGAACTCGGCATAAAAAAATCCCAGGTCGATGCGGCTGTGGGACTGATAGATGAAGGTAATACCATTCCTTTTATTGCAAGATACAGAAAGGAAGTGACCGGTTCATTAAACGATGAACAGCTCAGAAATCTTCATGAAAGACTTGTTTATCTGAGGAATCTCGAAGAGAAGAAAGCATCATATATTGCATCCATCGACGAGCAGGGAAAACTGACTGATGAGTTAAAGGCTAAGATCGAAGCGGCTGAAAAGCTGGTTACACTTGAAGATCTCTACAGGCCATACAAGCAGAAAAAGAAAACAAGGGCATCCGCCGCAAAGGCGAGGGGGCTGGAACCTCTTGCAGATCATATATGGGCACAGAATGCTGCTGCACCCGTGGAAGAAGAAGCTGCAAAGTATGTTACCGGAATCATCAAGCCTGAAAATGAAACCAAGGAAGCTGCTGTAAAGGCTGCGGAAAAAGAGGTTAAGGATGTGGCTGCTGCCATCGCCGGTGCATGTGACATACTGGCAGAGAGGATTTCGGATGACGCAGATGTCAGATCTTTTATAAGAGAACTTACCGTATCGGAAGGACTTATAGTTTCTTCCGCAAAGGATCAGGAAGCCGAGTCTGTCTATACTAATTATTACGATTACAGTGAGCCTGTTAAGAAGATAGCGGGACACCGGGTTCTTGCTCTTAACAGAGGTGAGGCTGAGAAGATCCTCAGCGTAAGCATTCAGGCACCTGAAGAAAATGCGATCCGATATCTTGAGAAAAAATTCATCACCTCGGATAATCCGTATACATCGCCCCTTCTTAAGGAAACTGTAAAGGATGCATATGACAGACTGATCGCACCTGCTGTTGAAAGGGATATTAGGAGTGATCTGACTTCAAAGGCAGAGGATGGAGCTATTGATGTCTTCGGAAAGAACTTAAAGCAGCTTCTCATGCAGCCTCCCGTTTCGGGATGTACCGTGCTTGGATGGGATCCTGCTTTCAGGACGGGATGTAAATTATCGGTTGTGGATCCTACGGGAAAGGTTCTTGACACTGTTGTCATTTATCCCACGGAGCCTCAGAACAAAGTCGAGGAATCGAAGAAGATCGTTAAGGCTCTTATAAAAAAATACGGGGTTAATCTGATATCCGTAGGTAACGGAACCGCGTCAAGAGAATCCGAAGCCATCATTGCGGAACTTATCAAAGAAATTCCCGAAGATCATGTTCAGTATGTGATAACAAACGAAGCGGGAGCTTCTGTGTATTCCGCAAGTGCTCTTGCGACGGAGGAGTTTCCTAATTTTGATGTAGGACAGAGAAGTGCTACATCCATTGCAAGGAGGGTTCAGGATCCTCTTGCCGAACTCGTCAAGATAGATCCCCAGTCCATCGGAGTAGGGCAGTACCAGCATGACTGCGATCAGAAAAAACTTGCAGAAAGCCTGGGAAGCGTGGTTGAAGATGCAGTTAACAGCGTTGGGGTAGACTTAAACACCGCTTCGGCAGCGCTTTTGAAATATGTATCAGGAGTAACTCCCACACTTGCCAAAAACATCGTTACATACAGAGAAGAAAACGGAAGATTTGAATCAAGGGCACAGCTTAAGAAGGTTCCCAAGCTCGGACCAAAGGCTTTTGAACAGTGCGCAGGATTCCTCAGGATAAACGGAGGCAAAGATCCCCTGGACCAGACATCAGTTCATCCCGAAAGCTATGCAGCCGCAAGAAAACTTCTTGAGAAAATGGGTTGTGAGATAAAGGACGAACAGGCGATCAAAGCATTTGAAATGAGCGCCGATAAGGTAAAGCTTTCGGAAGAACTGGGAATAGGTGAGATCACTCTTACGGATATTTTCCATGAGCTTGAAAAACCCGGACGTGATCCCAGAGAAGAGATGCAGGGACCGGTTCTTCGTTCTGATGTCCTTGATATAAAGGATCTTAAGCCCGGTATGATCCTTAAGGGAACTGTAAGGAATGTCATCGATTTCGGTGCCTTTGTTGACATCGGTGTGCACCAGGACGGACTTGTTCACATATCCCAGATGACGGATCATTATATCAAGCATCCCCTTGAAGTCGTTTCTGTAGGTGATATTGTTGAAGTCAGAGTTCTCGATGTTGATGTGGCAAAGCAGAGAATATCGCTTTCCATGAGGCTGAGTGATGATGTTTCTCCTTCGGCTTCAAAAAGTTCTCCCGCATCAAAAGATAATGCACATTCAGACAGGAAAAAGTCTTTCGATAACAGTGGGAAAAATGCGGTAAATGATCGTGGAAGAGACAGACGAAACGTCAGGGAGGAATTTGCTCCCGGAACCATAGGGTACATGCTTGCTCATCAGAATAAGAATAAAAAGTGATCTTAACTTGAAAGGCGTACTATGAAAAAATTTAAGGAACTTCTTGAAAAAAACTGGTTTGCATATACATTCGCAATATGCTGCGGAGTTATTCTTTTCGTTGTTTTGACACATATGTCGGGAATTGGAGGATTCTTTGTTGCCATCAAAGAAGTGGTTTCCCCGATTTTTTGCGGAATGGTCATGGCATACCTTATGAATCCCATATCCAATTATTTTGAAAGAAGCTGGTTTAATAAGATCAAAAAAGAGAAGATAAGACATTCGCTCGCTGTTGTGATGACAGTGGTCGCAGTGCTTCTTGCTTTTGCTCTTTTGATGGTTGCGCTTATTCCTTCGCTTATTCAGAGCGGATCGATCCTGATAAAAAATGCTCCTTCATATCTGGAGAACCTTGATGCTACCATTGACGGATATACCGCAAAATACGTCAAGTACGGAATAGATACCAACAAATTCGAAGATAAGATACTTGAAAACCTTATGGAAATGGCGCAAACCATACCTGAAAACACCGGAAAGATATTAAGTACTTCCGCAAGTGTCGGAAGCAGTATCTTTAACCTTGTTGTAGGTTTTATCATTGCGATATATATGCTTTCCGGAAAAGAAGGATTTAAATCCGGAATAGCACGCTTCAGACATGCCATCATGAGTGACAAGGCTTATAATGCGCACAATGCTTTTTGGAAAAAATGTCATGAGATCCTGATAAGGTTCATTGGTTACGATATCCTTGACGGGCTTATCATAGGTATCGTCAATGCAATACTTATGCTTATTTTCAGAATGCCCTATGTATCCCTTATTTCAGTTATAGTAGGCGTCACAAATCTTCTTCCCACATTCGGTCCCATAATAGGTGCTGTTATCGGTGCATTTATCCTTGTACTGGTGGATCCCATGGCTGCATTCATATTCCTTATATTCACATGCGTGATACAGCTTTTTGACGGATATATCTTAAAGCCCAGACTCTTCAGCGGTTCGCTTGGAGTGCCTGCGGCATGGATCCTTATCTCCATAGTTGTCGGAGGAAAGCTTTTTGGCGCGGCAGGAATCGCTTTAGCCATTCCTTTTGCCGCGATCATCTCGTTCATTTATGAAGAGCTTGTCCTTCCGCTTTTGCTGAAACGCAAGCATAAAAACGAAAAAGCCGGAAAACCGGAAGAGGTGGATGCATGAAAAAGTCTAAATTAAAACTGACATTTGCATCGGCAGTTACTGCTGCAGGGGCTGTTATAGGGATGTCGGGCTGCGGTGTGCACAGTGAGCCTGCGCCGGATGTTTACGGGCCTCCCGAGTACTTTGAAGAAGATGATACCGGAAATGCTTCACAGACAGATGAAGATCTGCCGCTTGTTCCGGATGCGGAAGATGATGATGAACCTGCCAATGAGGTTTATGGTCCTCCTGAAGATTTTGACGAAAATGACATTGTTGATCCCGTAGAGACTGTCTATGGACCTCCGGAATATTTCGAATATAACGGTGATGATGTAGAAGCGCCGTTGGAAGATGTATACGGTCCTCCTGAATTTTTTGATAAGGATGGTGAAGAACCGGACAGGGATGATCTGGAGCAGCCTATACCGCCTGTATACGGACCTCCCGGAGATTGAAAGGAATAAGAATTGAATCTGGAAGAATTCAGAAAATATTCCGCTGAAGACAAAGCGGTGATCGGATTTAAAGAAAACATTCTTGATAAAAGGTCTGAGGTCAGGGAGAGGTTATATACCTCTCCCGATCTCAGGCATCTTTTTTTTGAACTTACACTTGCCTGCAATGAAAAATGTTTTCACTGCGGATCAGGATGTATGCCCGGGCATGTATCGGGGCTTTCTCTTGAAAAGTATACTGAGATACTTAATGAGGTAGATGCGAATTTCGATAAAAAGCGCATACAAATATGCATCACCGGCGGTGAGCCCATGCTTCGGAAAGATTTTTTTGATATCGTTAAAACCGTGCATGACAAAGGCTTTACATGGGGCATGACATCAAATGCCACGCTTATTGATAAAGAAAATGCACGCAGGCTCAAAGACTGCGGAATGGGAACGATATCAGTAAGTATTGACGGGCTTGAAAAAACCCACGATGAACAAAGAGGACTTAAGGGCGGATATGCTCTTGCAATGAGAGGTATAGACAATCTCATTGCCGAAGACTGTTTTCATGCGATACAGATAACCACGGTAGTAAATCATAAAAATATCCATGAACTTGATGCTCTTTTTGAAATTGTAAAAGACATAGATGTCGATTCCTGGCGTGTCATAGGCATTGAACCGATCGGGCGCGCACTGGAACATCCCGATATGCTCCTAACTGCAGATGATCAGAGAAGACTTTTTTCATTTATCCTGGAAAAGAGAAGAGAAGGGTACCCTGTCGAATACGGATGTTCACATTTCCTTGGTATGGATCTTGAGGGAAATGTGAGGAAAAGAATGTTTTTGTGTAATGCCGGAGTATTTACGGCAAGCATAAGGGCGGACGGCTCAGTTACGGGCTGCCTTGATATAATGCCGGGCCCGGATACCGTGTTCGGAAATGTTAATGATGAGTCATTTACTTATATTTGGAATAACAGATTTGAAACTTTCAGAAAACATCTTTCTGAAAGGGATTCAAAGTGCAGCGGATGCGAATATGAGAAGTGGTGTGCCGGCGGAGCCCATCACAGTTTTGATTACCATAACAATAAACAGCTGATCTGTTTTAAAGATATATTGTTTTGAATGCTGTGAATATGACGGTGTTTAGGCTCTTTACGCTTTGTCTTTTATCCCCGGTCTGTCCTGTAATTAAAAATTATTAAAAA
>ODAI010017868.1_pt1 | contig 16213 bp, 22 predicted proteins | sample 1539321 | NCBI WGS metagenome assembly ODAI01 (sample SAMN02144231, study PRJEB22623) | gut metagenome | biome: sheep rumen | host: Ovis aries | place: New Zealand
AAAAGGGAGAGCCTAAAGGCACGCTGGCGCAAAACATCAGATATGACGCTGACGTTAAGGTGCGCGTAGAGGGCTACAAGGCCTTTACCACTACCCGCTATGAGGTGGCAGACAAGGGAGAGGGTGGCGCAGACTTTGTGATATGGGAAAAGGGCGCAGCTGAGTATTGGGCAAACATAACGAAATAACCACAATAAACCAAAAGAGCAATGAAAGTATATATATCTGGTAAGATTGGCGAGGACGTACTGTCAGAGGCAACGCGTCAGAAATTCGCAAAGGCAGAAGCCTACCTGAGAGAATGGGGGTTTGATACATTCAACCCCACGGCCAGCGGTCTGGGTAAGCAGGCAGAGGAAAGAGCCAAAGCCAACGGCACAGACTTTTACACTGAGATTATGGAGCTTGACATAGCAGAGCTGAAAAAGTGCGATGCTATCTACATGCTGACAGATTGGCGCGACAGTGCAGGTGCTCAGAGAGAGTACAAAGAGGCACAGCGCAACGGCATACAGGTGTTTTACGAGACAAAAGACTAAGACAATGGCAAAGGAAAACAAGACAATGGACGAAATCCACAGGGGGCTGCTGAAAAAGTACCATACGCTTTGCGGTCTGCTGGGTCTGACTGAGCAAGAGAAAAAGGCCATAGTAAGCAGCTACGGTGTGGAGAGCAGCCGCGACGTTGACACGCACGACCTGATAGACATTTGCGCTAAGCTGTCTGCACAGGTGAACGATAAGAACGGCGTGGATATAGACAAGCTGCGTAAGCGTTGCATGGCTGCTATTGGCGCATGGCTTACGGCAACAGGTAAGTACCAGAACGCTGCCATTATCAAGGGTATTGCCTGCCGTGCCACACAGCATGACGACTTTAATAAGATACCTCGCGAGCGTCTGCGCAACCTGATAGCCACCTTTAACAACAAAGTGAAAGACGCAGAGGCAGTGGAACAGCTGGCTAAAGACCCGCTGCTTACACAGTCAGAGATACCCCCGTTTATGGTTTCAGCTGGTGAGGCATGAGTATGGAAGCAACAATTAAAGAACTTAGTGAGGCTGCAAAGCGTATGGCAGCAACTACACAACCAACAGCCAAAGAGTTTGCAAAGCTGGGCAAAGTGATAGATAACATGAGTAATAAACCCCAAAAACAAAAGATTATGAAAGTAAAAGAGTATTTTAAGAGTTTAGGCCGCGTAGTGCTGGTGTCGCCTTTTATCTTTATAGGCATTATCGTGCTCGCTACGGGCATTTTACTAAAGAGTCTGGGTTACTGTCTGCTTGGTGACATTAAGGCCGCCACAAGCGAAATAAAAGCCCTTTGAGAGAAACAGTATTTAACCCCTATTTTATAACCGTTTAAACAATATTCAAAATGGAAACAAAACAAGTAACAATGACTGCTGAGGAACAGCAGCAGTTTGAAGCCTTTAAGCAGCAACAGGCTAAGGAGGCAGCGGCTAAACGCCGTAAGGAGAACAGAGAGGCTTACGCAAAGCTGGTAGATGACGAAATAGACGCTGCACTGCCAGAGCTTCGCAGCCTGTCGGAACAGATTAAGACCGTTAAGGCTACCGTTTACGGCAACTTTGCTGAGGTGCTTAAGATGAAAGCAGAGGTTATGGGTCTGACCACTGACGGGCAGAAAAGCCACACGTTCACCAACAGTAAGGGTGACAAGCGCATTACGCTGGGTGTCAACACCGTTGACGGCTACCGTGACACCGTAGAGGACGGCATAGCAATGGTGCAGCAGTACATACAGAGCTTAGCCGTTGACGACAACAGCCGTGCGCTGGTAAAGACCGTACTAAGACTGCTGAGCCGCGACCAGCAGGGCAACATCAAAGCCAGCCGCGTGCTACAGCTGCGCCGCATGGCAGAGGAAACGGGTAACGAGCAATTCATTGAGGGTGTAAAAATCATCGAGGAAAGCTACCAGCCCGCCACTACTAAGCAGTATATCAGAGCTGAGTACAAAGACGAAAAAGGCTGCTGGCGTATCGTGCCCCTGTCTGTTACAGACGTAGAATAAAAAAAGTGGCGTGCATTGCCCATTTCTGATCGCCGCACGCCCCCGATGTAAAAGGACGTTGCAAAGGTACAAAAAAAATCGGAATGGGCAATACAATTCACCACAAATCTACTATCGAACGCACAAAAAAGATACGAGCTATCACAGAGCGTTACTATGAGGCGGGCAATAACAGCAAATGTTACAAAGCAGTCTGGCGCAAATATGTTTACCCCATTTACCCGATGTGCTATAGGACATATTTAAACTATCTGAACATACCAACGCCGCCGCCACCGCCACCGACCGCACTACAACTAACGTTGTTTGACTTTATGGACGCTCACCCTGTTTTATGACGGGGTGAGTTTCTTTTTTATGCAAAGGCGCGGTCGATAATCTCTGCGTCAGTGAGCTGTACAGGTGTGTGCTTTCGTGCGCTGCTGACATCTGTAACACGGGTGCTGAACGTCTCAATGCTTTCTATCAGCTCTGAGTGGTTATGATTGGTAGCAGAGGCGGTAAGCATGAAGCTGGCAAAGTATTCGCCTGAAAGCCCGTGCAGTGCTGCATCTATTTTGTCTATCAGGTCGAAAATACCCAATGCCTCAGTCATGCGTTTATCGTCGCTGCCGCTATAGTTTACAGCGCGTGTAACAATGTGCAGGCGAATGTTGACGTTAGCCGTGCGTACATGGTTGCTTTGCTGGTGTACGTCGTAAGGCTCAAACTCTATGAACACGGCAGGCACAGGCCATGTTATGCCCGTCTGAATGGTGGCTATTTGCTCATTCCAAAGGTCAATGAACTTAACCTCCTTAACTTGCTCTTTCAGTCTTTCGACTATGGCCAAAAACAGTTGTTTTCTCATTTGTTTGTACGTATAAAGTTAGACAGTGAGGCGTTGAACTGCTTAACGTTGTCGTCAATAATGCCCCTGATAATTTCCTGTGTACGCTGGCCGTCACCTACAAACTGACGCTGTGGTATGTTGACGCGCCGCTGGTAGCTGTGTACGGTATATACCTTACCCGTCTTATAGTGTTTGCGCTGGTGCTGTCTGACAGTAACAAAGCCGCTGCCGCCCTCATTGTGTACGGTGGCATAGCTGGTGTCGCTGGTAAAGCGCACGCCGTCACCCTCAACGCTGCCCTTAATGCTGCGACGCATACGGCCAGAGACGACCAACAGCGAGCCGTTGGCTTTAGGGTCTTTGCGTGCTTTCCATGCGTCAGTAAAGAACGCTTTGCGCTCAAAGTTCTTATCGAACTCGTCGGAAAGCTCAACCCTCATGTCGTCGAGTATGTCCTTTTTCAGCTTGTCAGCTGTCATTATTTCGGCCATTGTATTACTTTCCCATTTTGGTCATAGCCAGTCCTACCAGCATTAAGGTTAGTCCTATCTGAGCCTCTTTGTCGTCAACGTCTTTGACATCTACCTGTATGGGGGCAGCTGTCAGCTTTTCCCATAGTTCGCTGTCTATTTCCGTACCTGCGAGCTGTGCAGCCATTCCGAATGCGTCTCGCCCTAATTCCATGCTAATTGTAACTTTTTCCATTATTTCGCTTGTTATTTAAAAAATTATGCTTATCTTTGCAGCGATATGACAGAGAAACAAGTTAAAATACCGTTTGGCTGTCCTGACTGCAAGCATTTCAAAGGCGGTTTAGGCTGCAAGGCTTTCGACGTAATCCCGTTGGAAATTTTCGACGCGCCCGAAAGTCACACTGAGCCTATCGACGGCCAGCAGGGTAACTTTGTTTTCGAGCCTGCCCATGAGCCTGAGACCATGCGCGTATATGAGGCAACGCCTGCCACCGCTTAAGGCTTCTTTACCAGCTCTTTGTATTTCTTCAACACCAACATTCCGACTGCTGACGCAATCGGGCGTGGCTTGTCGTTATTCAGGTACTCACTCCACGCCTCAGCGATAAACTCTTTGTGCGCGTCGTATTCCCTGTATGTTATACGCCCGTTCTTTGGGTTGTAGGCGTAGCGTGACAAGTTTTCATGTATGTAGTCAGCCCCCTTTAGCTCTGCCTCTTTGAATATGCGCAGGAAGTCGCTATCAGTGCAAAGCCCCAACAGCTCGTCGAGCTTATGGCCTAACTCATGGTCAAAGATAGACTTAAGCGTGTCACAGCCTACAGGATGCCACTTTGTAGATACATCGTGCTTTAGCGACGTTTCCACTTTCTCACCCTGATACGTTGCATTGAACGCGAGACCGTTAAGGCCGTGCTTTTCAGACGGTGCGCTATATGCGTAGGTGTTAGACCCCGCGCTGCACGCCTTACGTGCGTAGCTCTTTGCGTATCTGCGCAGCGACGCATCAGGAAAAGACGGGTATCTGGCTTTTAGTTCCTGATACTCTAACTCCTCATACAGCATTTGCCTGCCCTGTGACGTTCCTACAAACTTAATCTTATCGCGCAGCTCTGGGTGCAGCTTAAAGTGCTTTTCAACGCTGGCGAAAATATCAGCCACCTGCTGCATGTTCTTTTTCTTCATGCCCTTTAACGAGCATTTAACACCGAGCTTGTCTGTGAATTGTTGCTCTGCCTCTTCAATGGTGCGAGCGTCAAAGCCTGCGGACACATAGCCTACGGCTGCATCTTTCGCGGCTGCTGGTGCTTTGTAGTAAGGGTGCTTGTCAGGGAACAGGTGCATTGTCTGCCCTGAGTTATAGCGGAACATCTTTTGCTTAGCTTCATCTGTAGCCACATCACCTGCCTGCATAGCGTCAGCGGGGTTGCTTCGCGGGTATTTGCCCACACGTACCTGTACAGCCGTACAGCGGCAGCCCCAACCGTTAGGCGGGTAATACTTAGACCAGAACGGGTCGGAGGGTGGCAGGGTTATGCCGTCAAGTGCTGCATGGTCTGGGCGTACCTTATCGTCGCCCGCCGTGCGGTACTGTAGGTCGTAGCGGTCGCCGTCAGCCTCAATGTTAACCCACTTAGCAGCCATTTGAGACGTGCCCACAGCGTGCTTATACTCTGCATACAGGTAGTTGGTGTTATACTTGCTGTTAATCTGCTTAACGTCGTCTTTAAATTCCTCAAAAGACTTAATGCTGCCGTCGTCTTTGACCATAGACAGCCCCACCTCGCGCAGGGCGTGGAACGTCTTAAGACCTGAGAATATAAAGGCGTTGTTTTCGAGTGCATAGCGCAGCGTTTCTGGCACGTCTGTAGGCAGTGCAGTATTGATACCGCCACTTATGCAGCGCAGTGTTTCTTCTATCACCTTTTGCGCTTTCGGGTCTGCCATTTGTGACACATCAAAGCCGCCTGCATGATAGACTGCATCGGCAGCCTCATTGAAAGCGTCTGTTATGGGCGTGCTGTCAATAGACAAGTCGCCGTCAGGCTCTTTGGCCAGCTGTAGCGTGTCAGCCCCGCCGTAGAGGTTGCACAGTGCGGTATTGAATGCCCCGTAACGTTCCCTTAGTTGTATAGTCTGGGCGGGGCTTATTCGAAAAAACGGTCTGGCTGCGTCTTAGCCTCACGTATGCCCGTAATATCTATATTGTACTTTTCGGAAATCCACGCAGGGTCAACCTCAAAGTATTCAAGTACGACGCGCAGCAGCTCGCGCAGCTCAGCTGGAGTATAAGTAGCTGCATCGTTCCACTCAAAGCGGCAGCCCTCTACCTTAAAGCCGTGTACCAGCATGAGGGGCAGCAGCTTGTCATTAACGACGTTTTCAAGTAGTATTTTGTCGTTCTTTACCACGTTCTTAAATACGTCGAGGTGTGTTTCAGACTGTGACAGGCTGCTGCCGTTATCAATGGTCATAGTCTGGTTAAGCAGCACCTTTGATATTTCGCTGTTACAGCGGTCAACGCGTTTGTCGTAAACGTTGTAAGCGTCACCCCTGCTGCTTTCCACAATCTGAATATCCGTACCGTCAGGAAAGAGACCCCAAAAGGCACTACCCATATTTTCAAGTGCATTTTCTATTTTCTGTCTCTCTCGATCGTCAGTAGTGGTAGCTTTGGCAATACGCATAGGAGCACCGAAAATTTCACCGAACATATCCCAAAAGCCTAACATGTTCTTTTTGCTGATACACTGCGGTGCGCAGGCCAGCAGTAGGCCTAAGTCTTTCGGTTTGCCCACCTCTATGCACCAATTAGCAATGTCACCCTCACGGTAAGGTGTGCCGCTGCGCCAATCGTCAGAGGCGTATTTTAGCAGCACGCCGTGCTCTGGGCACACATGCTTACGCGGTACAAGCTCAACGCTGCTAAAAGCAAGGCCGTTGGCCGTCTTAATAACATCGTTGAACTGTATGAGGGAATGCCCCCACGGGCAACTGTCAAGTGCCAGCTCTAAGAAATCGTTAAACCACTGTGAGCGCAGCAGTGCTGTTGCTTGCTCATTCTCTTTGCCGTCTTTGCCTACCAGACGAAAGTCGGCAGACAGTACCATGCCCTTACGCTGCCCCCATGCGCCTAACAGGTGTCCGTCAACCATGCAGTCAGCGTAAATGTCGTACAGGCGTGAGCGGTTGGGGTTTTCCACATCTATGGCCTGCTGCCATGCCTGCCTCCACATGCCTACGTCTTTCTTTGTGAGGCTGTCAGTCTGCTGTAAGAGCTGCGCGGTCAGCTTTATGCCCTCTTTGCTTTTGGCGAAACGTGCGAGCCGTGCCATGTCATAGCGGCTGTAAATCTCGCCGCCGCGCACTGCCTCTATAGCTGTCTTAAATCTATTGAGTAGTTCCATATTTAATGCTGTTTAAATGCTGTTTATTACCATGTCATATTAGTGCGCTCACAGCTGCCGTACTTGACGGGGTTAGCCGTGTCAGTTTCGCCGCTTTCGCCTGTGTACGTCGGTAGGTCTGGGCGTGCTTTGCTGGCCTGTACGTCTTTGAGCCACTTAATACTGTCGTTATAGAGACATTCGCGCCGCTCATGCCCCATGCTCTGAGGTAAGCGGTGTATCATTAACCAGAGCGTTATATTGACAGCGCACTGCACCAGCATGGGGTTACGGTCGTCACCCTCAGCGGCAAAAGCCTGCTGCATGTCGTAGCGGTGTGCTGTGTAGCTCTTTATTTCCTCAATGGCTGCCTTTTCAGCAGTCAGGCGTATGGCAGTGTTGGCCTGCAACTGTTCAAACTCGTAGTCGTCGCATACGCTCTTATAGTCATCTTCGGTCAGGAACATTACAGTAGTGTATTAGGGTTAGCCTCATAGATTGCTATTTCACGGGCTTTCTCAGCAGTGAAGCCCTTAGTAAAGCGGTGCTGCTTAATCAGCTTACGCACGCCCTGCATACTGACCACTACAGGCTTACCAGCAGAGACCAATACAAGGTACTTACGACGGTTGAGTACGGCGAGCTTTTGCGCCTTTTTGATAGCACGGTCTTTGCGGTAGTCGAAAAGCCATGCCTTAATGAGTTTCTTAATATCTACCATGATACATTTTTTGCGTTTCTGCGTCTGCCGAAAGACGGCTCGAAACTGGTTATACGTGAGTGCTTTTGCAGTATGGATAATGCGCCCTCGTCGGCATCGGGCGCGTCGTCATGTCCGCGCATACCTCTTTGAAATGCCAGCGTTTGGTCTAAGCCTGCCAGCATGTCGGGGTCGTCTTTCTGGCTGTCGTCGTAAAAGACGAAGCCGCGCTCCCAAAGCGGTGCTATACTTTCAATGCGCAGGAACTTGTCAGGCTTTTTGCGTTTGTCGCCAATGATAGGCAACTGGTAGCCGCGTAGCTCACCCTCTGTCGTAAAGTCGTCTAACAAAGTGTCCTGCATGAAGTTGGCCTCCATATAGAACTTAATAGCAATGCCAATATCCTGCGCCCATTCGTAAAGGTCATAGCACCAGCGTATCATTTCGGCAACAGTAGCCTGTCTGACGAATGCACGCAAATGCCACAGCTGCGTTTTCTTTGTCTTACCCCACAGCTTTGCAGCCTTATAGTCGTTTTTGGTGGTGCTTTTCCATGCAGGGTCGATATACAGTACAATTTCTGTAAAGTCTTTCCATGCAGGCCTCTTTGCCCACCTTATCCAATCCTGACGGAATACTGCGCCCTCTACAATGGGGTTGTTCATGTATTCTTTTTGAAAGCGTCTGTAGCCTACTACCTGCTGAATGTTGGTGCGTACCTCATCTATTGACCATTTGGCCGCCCATGATACGTTGCCGTGGCTGTCAATGATGTTGACCTTAGTAACCTTGAAAGACTTGATCGCGGCAATATTGGCCAGCACGGAGTTTTTGGCAATGAGGTTGCCCACCATGATAAAACGACCGCGACCACCGTCTAAAGCACCGTACAGGGCAGTAAGTACCCAATCAGTGAGCTTTGTAACACGGGCGGGGCTTTCGCACAGTTCGTCGTCGTCGAGGTCGTCAATAACTATGTAGTCAGGGCGGTGCGAGCGGTAGCGCAAACCACGCGGAGACTGACCGCGACCGCGTGCAAAGAATGCCGTACCGTCTTTTGTGACAAACTCACCATCCTGCCAGCTGCCACTATTGTACTGCTGGCCAAAGTCAGCAATGTAACGCTGGTTATACTGTAGCTCAGCCTGAACGTCTGCCAGCAGTGTGTTGGCGTTATCCTCAGACTTACCCACCAGCACCATGACGTTAAACTGTCGCAGCTCTTTGCCGTTCCATGCCTGAGCCTTTAGCCACATCGGTATGAATATATCCATGTGTGTGGACTTTGCCGCGCCTCTGTGCCACATGGCTACACCCTTGAAATTGCGGTCGCTAAGCACATCGTTTGCGGCCTTTATCTGGAATGGTGCGCAGGCGGTAGTCTTTCCCGTTTGCGGGTTTATGGTATAGTGTGGGAAATAATACTCAACAAAGGCGTTATAGTCAGCCAACAGCTTTTTAATGCGGGCACTTTTCTGCGCCTGCGTCTCATGGCTGTTTACTACCGTGCTGTCCTGTACCGTCTCGCAGTGCTTTTTCCACGCTTCGAGTGCCTCTTTGGGGGTCAGCTTGTCAATATTCCGTGGCATGTTACATCAGCTTGTTTTGCATCAGGTACGTAATATATTGGTTATGGTACTTGTTAATGGTTTTCAGCAGCTCAGGCGTAATGTCGTCGTCAAACTGTGCCTGAAATTGCAGCCACTTGCTGAATGCCATAAACACCTCTATAACATCGACAATGCTTGTATGCTTGTCGAGTTTCTGAATGGTAGCGGAGAACTTGGCGAGCTTATCGCCGAGACCCGCTGCCGCGTTTGGGTCGTCGCTGTTATTAACGCTTTCTATCATTTTGTCAATGGTACGCAATAGCTTGTTTACCAGCTCAGGGCGTGAAATGTTTTGTGCTGCCCGTTGCTCTGACCAACCGTTGTCGTTGACCCACTTAGTGATAGTCTGCGCAGAGATACCCGTTTTTTCGGCTATCGTCTTTTGCGTGTCACCCTGCATGTAAAGCAGACGTGCTAACTCTTTCTTTTCTTCTAACTGCTGCTTAGTAAGCGGCTTTGCCTTTTTTGTTGTCATTCATACTGTCTAATTTTAATTATGCGCTTTCGCGCGTTTTCTCGCTGCAAAATTGGCTATTTAGGCTGACATATAAAAAAAGAGCGTCAAAACTTTACACTCTTTTTGTATAGACGCTCGAAAGTTAGCAATTTTGTGCCAGAAATCGCGGTGTGGCGCAGTGGTAGCGCGTGAGGTTCATTCCCTTAAGGTCGTAGGTTCGAGTCCTGCCACCGCAACAAAATTCTTTTCATGGGCAGAGACGGCAGGCAGCAGCCGTATTGATGTAAACAGTTAGTCATAAATAGTGTTTTAGGTTAGTAATTGAGTTAGTAGTTTTTCAGCGTGGGGCGGCAGCTGCCTGCCGCTACCACAAAACCAAAAGCAAGCGAAATGGCAAAAGACATGGTGATAAGTACCAGCCGCGTGAACTGTTACGGCTACCGCGTGCTGACAGAGGGCATAAACATTGAACAGTACCAGAAAAACCCCGTACTGCTGTATATGCACAACAGAGGCGTTGACGTGCTGCCTATTGGCCGCGTCGAAAACCTGCGTTTTGAGGGTGACAGGCTGATAGGCACGCCCGTATTTGACGAAAACGACCCCTTTGCAAAGCAGATAGCTGACAAATGGGAGCGTGGTTTCCTGCGCATGTGCAGCCCGTCATTGGAATTGGTAGAGAAAAGCGACGACCCCGCCATGCTGTTACAGGGTCAGACGCGCCCAACTGTCACACAAAGCGTACTGACAGAGGTAAGCATTGTTGACATTGGCGGCAACGATGACGCTTTACAGCTGCTGCATAATGGTGCAGTGCTTAAGCTGTCAGCTGGGCAGCCCCATGAGCTGCTGCCGCTGCTGGAACTGTCAGCACCGAAAAATGAGAACGTGAACGACAACGCCGACACATCGGCCAATATTAACACAAAAAACAGTAATATGAAAAAGGAAACTTTAGAGCTGCTGGGTCTGAGCGAGAACGCCACCGAGCAGGAAATCCACGAGCGCATTAAGCTGCTTAAGGAGAACGCTGACAAAGCGAAACAGTTACAGTTGTCTATGGTAGAGCGCGAGGTTGACGCTGCCATTGCCGACAAACGCGTCACAGCTGACAAGCGCGACCACTTTATCAATCTGGGCAAGGCCGTAGGCGTTGACAGCCTGCGCGAGACTTTGGCACTTATGAAGCCTGAGCGTAAGCCTACAGACGTAATCGACCAGCACAACGACGCGCCACAGGGCGGCCAGCATGAGCAAGGCCAGCTGTCTAAGCTGTCTGAGCTGACCCCTGACGCTGCCGCAAAGCTGAAAGAGGAAAACCCCAAAGAGTACGCCCGCCTTTTTAAGGGTGAGACAGGCGTAGAGCTGGCAGAGGTCTAACAGCCGTTAAACAGCCGTTAAACAGCCGTTAAACAGGTTTAATAACTAAAATAACAATTTGAAGCAATGAAACATTTTTCTTTTCTGCGAGGCCTTTGCCTCATGTTGGTTGCCGTAGCCGTCAACAGTGTTATGGGCGCAACCATTGGTACTGCCGTGTTTGGCTGCACTGTTGAGACGGGTGCAGCTGTAGGCAACGCTATTGCCATTGCAGCAGGCACATTCATGCCTACAGGCAGCCTGTGTGCAGGTGTGTTTACTGAGGTGTGGACTGGCTTTATGATTAAGGCTTTCCGCACAGCCCCCGAACAGCTGGGCTGGTACGACCGCATCCGCTCTTTCGATCAATACGTAGATAACGACGTTATCCACTTTACTGAGATTGGAGGCGACCCCACTGTATTGGTCAATAATACCACCTACCCGCTGAACATTACCGCACTACAGGACACTGACAAGCCTATTAGTCTTGATAAGTTCGACACTGAGGCTACCCCCGTCACTGACGACGAGCTGCACGCTATCAGCTATGATAAGATGCAGAGCGTACAGGAACGCCACCGTGAAGCCATTAAGGAAAAGGTACTTGAAAAGGCTATCCACGCTATTGCCCCCGACAGGAATGTAGCTGGCGAGACCCCTGTAATTGTCACCACGGGCGCAGCTGACGGTACGCGTAAGCGCATGTGCCCTGACGACATTATTACGCTTAAGAAGCATTTCGACCAGATGAAAACGCCTAAGACAGACCGTATTCTGGTGTTAAGCTCAGAGCACGTAAACGACTTGCTGGCTACCGACCAAAAGTTCCGTGAGGCTTACAACATCAACCAGACTGAGGGTAAGATTGCCCGCCTCTACGGTTTCGACATCTACGAGTACGACGGTGTGCCCTCATACACCAGCGCAGGCAATAAAAAGCAGTGGGGCGCAAATGCCGCAGCAGGCGACAAGCAGGCCTCTGTTGCATTCCACGCTGGCAGCATGATGAAAGCCAACGGCTCTGTGCAGTTCTATTTCTCAGAGGCACAGAAAGACCCCCTGTACCACCGCAACCTCGTTAATTTCCGTAAGTGGGGTATCTGTCTGCCTCTTAAGTCTAAGTACACCCGCGCTGCAATCTACAGCGACACTACGGCCTAAACGCATAAGTGAATGGCACGCCTAAAGTATCTGGTAATCCATTGCACCGCGACCCCTGCTGGGCGTGAGGTGTCAGCGGCTGAAATACGCCGCTGGCACACTGCGCCCGTCAGCAAGGGCGGCAGAGGTTGGAAACAGGTAGGCTATACCGACCTTTTCCACTTGGACGGTAAGGTTGAGCGTCTGGTAAACAATAACGAGGACATGAACGTTGACCCGTGGGAAATTACCAACGGCGCAGCAGGCTTTAACAGTGTCAGCAGGCACATTGTGTATGCGGGCGGTGTTGACGCTAAGACTAAGAAAGCAGCGGACACCAGAACAGAGGCACAGAAAGAGGCACTGAAAAACTACGTGCTGGAATTTCACCGCCGCTTTCCCGCCGTCAGGATAGTAGGCCACAGGGAGCTGAACGCAGGCAAAGAGTGCCCGTCGTTCGATGTACCCTCATGGCTTAGGAGTATCGGAATAAAACAGTAATATGAATGAGCAGCGAAATACTTACAATCATACTGCCAACGGTGGCAGCTGCCGTAAGTGCCCCAATAGGTGCATGGATAGGCAGCGTGCTGCAAAAGCAGAAATACAAGGCAGAGATAGCAGCCATGCGTGCAGAGGTTGACGAAAAGCTGGCGGGCGTTAAGTCCACAGAGCTTGACAATGTACGTAAGGCCAACGACCTGCTTGTAGAGAGCATTGTAACCCCGCTGAAAAAAGAAATAACAAGTTTACGCAGAGATGTTGACAAATTCAGAAAAGCAGTCGAGAAAATACCGAGTTGTAGCTATGCTGACAATTGCCCTGTTAGCCGTCAGCTGCAAAAGTACGAAGATGACGACCGCCGCCAACCAAACGACGACGGTAAGCAGTGAGGTTAGGCAGCAGATTGACAGCGCGGCAAACGAGGCTGTGACAGCTCAGCTGGAGCGTATGGTAGCACAGACCACCGCGCAGACAACAGACCTGCTGCTGTTTGATACCGAAAAGCCAGCAGACCCCGAAACTCACCTGCACCCCCTGAAAGCAGTAATGCGTCAGCATGCAACTACAGACACGAAGCAGCAGGAGCAAGCCACTACGCACACAGAGGCGCAGCAGAGCAAGCAGACTGTTACAGACATGCAGATGCAGGGCAATGGGCATTGGGAACAGCAGGCAGCCACCGTAGAGGCTACCAGCGTCAGCGAAGGGGCTGACAACCTAATGGGTACGCTTGGAGTTGTTACGGGGCTTGTTCTTTCACTGATAGCGATTTGTGTAATAATAAAACTAAAAAAAGTAAGCAAATGAATAGTATGACCTTTGAGCGACAGGACGGCAACGTGCCTGCTTCGCTGGCAGGGGAAGACCATGTTAGCGGCATTATATTCTATATTGCACAGGCTGACATTCCCGCTGCATTCAAGACAGCCCCCATACAGGCTGTTTCGACTATTGACAAAGCAGAGGAGCTGGGTATTACAGCGGACGACACCAAATGGACTGTGCGCATGATGCACTACCACCTGTCTGAGGCTTTCCGTGCCAACAATGGCATTTCTCTGTACGTAGGTATCTGGTCAAAGCCAGAGACATTTGACTTTACAGAGATTAAGACCATGCAGAATTTTGCCAACGGGCGCATTCGTCAGGTGGGCGTATGGTCTGGTGATACCGTGCTGGCAGATGCGCAGCTTGTGGCATTGCAGGCTGTTGGTGAGCTGCTGCGCTCACAGGCAGCACCTCTTAGCATTCTTTATGCGCCAAAGGTGGCTAACCATGCCGCCATGCCTCAGAACCTTGCAGTAAGCTACGATCGTGTGAGTGTCGTAATTGCTCAGGCAGGTATTGACCCGCAGAGCAATGCAGAGCCAGAGACGGGCGCAGCCCTCTTTGCGCAGACAGGTAACGACGGCAACAGCACACATGCCAGCGTGTCATGCTTGGGCTTGCTGCTGGGTATGCTTTCAGCTGCTAAGGTGCAGGAGTCTGTGTCATGGGTTAAGAAGTTCCCCTCTGGTATCAGTGTGCCTGCCTTTGGTGACGGCGTGCTGGTGCGTAATGTTGACAAGGCCGTGCTGGAACAGCTGGACGCTGCACGTTACCTTTTCCTTAGCCCTATTGTCGGCATTGCTGGCAGCTATTGGAACGACAGCCACAACATGACAAGTGCCATTAGCGACTACAACGCCATTGAGCGTGTGCGCACAATGGATAAGGCAGAGCGTGGCATACGTACCTACCTGACCCCTGAGCTGGGCGGTAACGTGTACATTGATGCAACCACAGGAAAGCTACAGCCTTACACCGTGGAACACTTGGAGACAACCGCCAACAAAGCCCTTGAGGACATGGAAAAGGCAGGCGAGCTGTCAGGCTATCAGGCAAAGATAGACCCCGAACAGGACGTGCTGAGTAATTCAACCGTAGAGGTTGTTATCAAGAATGTGCCTGTCGGTGTTATCCGTAGAATGAGGGTAAAGATTGGTTACGTTAAAAAGATTGACTAATGAAAAATGTAAATGGCATTCCCTACGTCAACGGTAAGCTCTATGATTGGGCAGACATCGTTGTAGCTATCGCAGGCGTACCCGTAACAGGTATTACGGGCATTGAGTATAAGGACGAGCAGGATATGGAGGCTAAGTACGGCGCAGGCCGCTACCCCGTTGGTTACACCAAAGGCCGCATTACCTGTGACGGCAAAATTACTCTGTATCAGGAGGAGGTCGAAGCTATTCAGAAGCAGACCCAAAACGGACGCATTCAGGACGTTGCCCCGTTTGACATCATTGTTACATACCTGCCAGACACGGGTATTGTACACACTGACAAGCTGCGCAACTGCCTGTTTAAGAACAACCCCCGCCCGTGGAAAGAGGGCGACAAGGGCAAAGAGGTTGAAATAGACCTGCTTATGTCTCATATTGATTGGGGTAAATAACTCTGACGACCCGCTGCGGCAGGCTAACCACCATGCCGCAGCGTAGGTCGTAAACAAGCATTAAAGAACAGTTAAACATCTATTAAATTTCAGCACAATGGATAAAAACGAAGAAAAGAAGTTTGCAGAGACAGCAAAGAAGTGTGGCCACACATACGACGGTGGCGTGACAGAGGAACAAATAAAGCAGTGGAAAGCAAAGCACCGCAAAGTCATTCGTATTGACGTAGTGGACGGTGACGAGCTGCATGTAGGATATTTCCACCGCCCGACGCTTGAAACAATGGCCGCCGTGCAGAAAGTATCGGCAGACAGCGAAATGCGAGGTGCGGAAACCCTGTTTAAAGGCTGCTGGCTGGGTGGCAGTGAGGAATTGGGCACAGATACCGTGCTATTCTCAGAGACCTGCAAGCGTCTCAATGACGCGCTCAGCAGCTGTATGAGCAGCTTAAAAAACTTGTAACGTCGCTGCTGCTGCCCGTTGAAGTGCCAGCAGGCGAAACGGAAGATAAGAACGGGTTTCTAAAAGGGTGTGCGCTGATACGTGCCAACCTGCATATAGACCCGCTGGCGGGCAGCGACGAAGATTGGGCAGCCAACTACGCACAGGCTATTTGGCTTGAAGATTGGAGGCTCGACAGACAGCGTAAGATGATATTAAGCCTATTTGCTGAGCAAAAGGGCGACAGATAATAAACTTTTCCACGAAACAGTATGCAAAACTTTGATTATTCATTCAACATTAACGGCAACTACATGCCTAATATTAAGGGCATGAATGAAGCCACAAGCCAATTTGCCACAAAGACAAAGGAGGCTACAGGTTTCGTTACAGCCTTTGCAAACAAGCTGGCCGTTTTTGACCTTGCTACAGGTTTCGTGGAAAAGCTATCAAACACCATTAACGGCCTCAGTCAGGGAGGCATTCAGCTTGACAGTCAGATGCACGATTTGTCGGCAGTGGCAGGCGTGACGGGTGACGGTCTTAAACAGATAGAACAATATGCCCGTCAGAGTGCTAAGGCTTTCGGTACAGATGCAAGTCAGGCAGTTGTAGGCTATAAGTTGCTTTTGTCGCAGCTTTCGCCTGAGCTTGGTAAGTACCCAAAGGCTTTGCAGGCTATGGGTAACAGCATACAGACTACCAGCAAGCTAATGGGCAACGACGGTGTGGCAGCGGCAGAGGTACTTACCACCGCCATGGACCAGGACGGCGTTAGCCTTGTAGACCCCACGCAGGCCAGCCCCGCAATGGCCAGAATGTGGAA
>ODAI010401239.1_pt1 | contig 16213 bp, 12 predicted proteins | sample 1539321 | NCBI WGS metagenome assembly ODAI01 (sample SAMN02144231, study PRJEB22623) | gut metagenome | biome: sheep rumen | host: Ovis aries | place: New Zealand
CATGAACTGCTGGGGCTGCTTCAGCGCCACGGGCTTTCCCGTTCCGCTGTGCCAGACCTCCATGCCCTTTTCAAAGGCGCCGCTGACGATCCGCATGAAGGCCAGCCGGTCCCGGTGCGCCGGGTTCATGTTCGCCTGAATCTTGAAGATGAAGCCGGAAAAATAGGGCTCCATGGGGCCGATCATCCCCATATCGCTTTCCCGCGGCAGGGGCGGCGGCGTAAAGCTGAGGAACCGGTCCAGGAAGGGCTCCACGCCGAAGTTGGTCACCGCGGATCCGAAGAACATGGGGGTCAGCTCCCCTTTCCGGACCTTCTCCAGGTCGAAGGGATCCCCCGCCTCGTCCAGCAGCTCCGTTTCCTCCGCCAGCCGGTCCCGGTAATGCCTGTCCAGCACTTTGGCCAGCTCCGGGTCGTCGATGGCGAAGTCCGTCTTCTCGACCATGGTCTTTCCGTGATCCCCGCCGGTGTACAGCTCCACCATCTTCGTATCCCGGTGATAGACGCCCTGGAAATCTCCGTCCACGCCGATGGGCCAGTTCATGGGGCAGGAGCGGATGCCCAGCACCTGTTCCAGCTCCTCCATCAGGGCAAAGGGATCCTTTGCCGCCCGGTCCATCTTGTTCACAAAGGTGAAGATCGGAATATTCCGCATCCGGCAGACCTTGAACAGCTTGATGGTCTGCGCCTCCACGCCCTTGGCCGCGTCCAGCAGCATGACCGCCGCGTCCGCCGCCACCAGCACCCGGTAGGTATCCTCCGAGAAATCCTGGTGTCCGGGGGTGTCCAGAATATTGATCCGATATCCGTCGTATACAAACTGCATCGCGGAGGAGGTCACGGAGATGCCGCGCTGCTTCTCGATTTCCATCCAGTCGGAGGTGGCATGCTTGTCCGTTTTCCGGGCCTTGACGCTGCCCGCGCTGCGAATGGCGCCGCCGTACAGCAGCAGCTTCTCTGTCAGGGTGGTTTTTCCCGCGTCCGGGTGGGAAATAATCGCGAAGGTTCTCCGCTTCTCCACCTCATCCCGCAGCAATTTCTGAAAGGCTTCCGAGTCCCTTTCCGGCAGCATCCAATCCCTCCTTCATTCCGGGCTCACAACAAAAAGAAATTTTAACCCTCTTTCCCCCTGATTGTCAAGAATTTCCGGGCAGAAATGCCGATTTGGCCGGAGTTCCGGCTCCCGGCCGCGCTCTCCAGGGGTTGGGCGCGGAAAAAAGCGTCCCGGGCCGGGAGCGCAAAAAAAGCCGGAGCGCTGAAAACAGCGTCCCGGCATGCTTCTCCGGTCTTCCCCGCCGGATTACAGTCCCGTCTTTTCCCGGATGTACTTCCGGGCCATCTTCGCATACTCGAAGGGGTTTGCCTTTGCGGGATCCTGCTCCGCCTCGACAACGACCCAGCCTTCGTATCCGCTTTCCCGGATGATCTCAAAGATCGGCGCAAAGTCCACATCCCCGTCTCCGGGCACGGTGAACACGCCGTTGCGCACCGCCGTCAGGAAGCTCCACCCCTCCTTCCGGGCTTCGTCCCGGATGGGGAGCCGCACATCCTTCAGATGGATGTGCCGGATCCGGTGGATGTACTTTTTCAGCACGGGCACGGGATCGATGCCCGCAAAGGTCAGATGGCCGCTGTCAAACAGCAGGAAGACCTTTTCCGGATCCACCGTGTCCATAAACCGGTCAATCTCCTCCACGGTCTGCACCCCGGTGCCCATGTGATGGTGCATGGTCAGGGTCATTCCCTTCTCCTGCGCCAGGGCGCCCAGCTCGTTGTAGCCCTTCGCGATCAGGGCCCACTGCTCATCCGTCCATACAGGCTTCTGATTTCCGAAGATGTTCAGGTCCTTTCCCTGGATGGAGTCTCCCTGCTCCGAGGCGCCGATAACCCGGGCGCCCAGGGCATACAGCCGGTCCCGGTGCGCGATGAAGTTCCGGATCGTCTCCTCATAGGGCCGGGAGGTAAACAGGGTGGAAAACCAGGCGTTGCAGATCCGGAGCCCGCGCACATCCAGCTTGTGCTTCAGCACCTGCACATCCTGGGGATACTTGTTGCCGATTTCGCTGCCCTCGAATCCTGCCAGCGCCATCTCGCTGACGCACTGCTCAAAGGTGTTCTCCCCGCCCAGATCCGGCATGTCGTCGTTCGTCCAGCCGATGGGCGCAATCGCCAGTTTCACTTTCTGGGGATCCAGCATATTTGTGCTCCTCCTGTCATCAGAATTTCCGGGTATCCCGGACATGTTCCATCAGGTCCTCATAGGCCTTCTGCACCCTGGGCATTTCGGAACCCTCCGCCACGCCGACCCGCCACCAGCTTTCGTACCCGGGGGTCATGGTGCCGGGAAGCACCTTGATGTCGTACAGAACCGGCCGGTCCTGCTTCAGGGCGTCCGCCAGCGCCTCCTTCAGCTCCTTTTCCGTGCGGATGGAGTAGGTTTTCAGGCCGTAGGCTTCCGCGTTCTTCGCGAAGTCCACCGGCAGGATCTCCCCGTCCAGCTCGCCCGTCTCCGGATTCCGGAAGCGGAACACCGTGCCGAAGGTGTCGGCGCCCTGGTTGTTCTGCAGGTTTTCGATACAGCCCCAGCCGGAGTTGTCGAACAGGCAGAAGTGCACCCGCAGGCCTTCCTGCACGCAGGTCAGCAGCTCCGAATGCGCCATCAGGTAGGTTCCGTCCCCGAAGAAGGTGTACACCTCCCGGTCCGGGCAGGCCAGCTTGACCCCCAGGGCGCCGTTGGTCTCATAGCCCATGTTGGAGAACCCGTATTCCATATGGTAGGTATCCCGGTCTCCCGGCCGGAACAGCCGCTGCATGTCCCCGGGCAGGCTGCCCGCGCTGCCGACGGCGATGTCTCCGGGCTGCATGAATTCGTTGATGATCCCCAGCGCCCGGGTCTGGCACAGGCCCTGCTCCGACTGTTTCCCGTACCAGCCGTCCACCGTGGCGTTCCACCGGTCCCGTGCTTCCGCAATCCTTCCGCCCCATTCCGGCGCATATCCCTTCAGGGCCTTCTCCAGCTCCGTCAGTCCTTCCCGCGCGTCGCAGAGGATGGGCTCCCCGTCCATTTTCACCGCGTCAAAGGGGCAGATGTTGAGAGACACGAACTGCGTATCCTCCCGGAACAGCCATTTGGAGCTGGTGGTAAAATCCGTCAGCCGGGTCCCGGCCGCGATGACCAGATCCGCTTCCTTTGCCAGCAGGTTGGCAGCCTGACCTCCCGTGACGCCGATGCCGCCCAGGTTCAGCGGATGGCTCCAGGGCAGGACGCCCTTGCCCGCCTGAGTTTCCGCAAAGGGGATGCCGGTGGATTCGCAGAAGGACTTCAGCGCGTCCCCCGCAAAGGAGTAGCGGACGCCGCCGCCGCAGATCAGGATGGGCTTCTTCGCCCTCCGGATCAGGCGGGCCGCCCGTTTCGTCTGTGCCCCGGTGGGCACGCGCCGGTCCAGATGCCAGACGCGCTTGCGCAGGAAGGATTCCGGATAGTCATAGGCTTCCCCTTCCACATCCTGGGGCATGGCCAGGCACACCGCCCCCGTATCCGCGGGATCCGTCAGCACGCGCATGGCATGAATCGCCGCCGTCATCAGCTGCTCCGGCCGCTCAATCCGGTCAAAGTAATGGCATACGCCCCGGAAGGCGTCGGTCACGGTCTGGCCGAAGGAGCCGAAAAACTCCGCCTGCTGCAGCACGGGATCCGGCTGGCGGCAGGCAAAGGTGTCCCCCGGCAGCAGCAGCAGCGGAATCCGGTTGGCCGTGGCGCAGCCCGCCGCGGTCACCATGTTCATCGCACCCGGACCGATGGAGGAGACGCAGGGGATAATCTCCGTCCGGTTCTTCTGTTTCGCGAAGGCCGTGGCGGCCAGCGCCATGTTCTGTTCATTCTTGCCCTGCAGGAAGCGGATTCCGTGCCCGCCCTGCTGCAGCGCCTGGCCTACGCCGACGACGCAGCCGTGGCCGAAAACGCCGAACATGGCGTTCACAAACTTGTGCTCCACCCCGTCCAGCTCGATATACTGCCGGTCCAGGAACCGTACCAGGGCCTGGGCCATGGTGATGCGTACCGTCTTCATTGCGTTTCTCCTCCGGATGAATTCTTCCGGTCTCCCCAGTAGACGCTGTCCGGTTCCATGACCCACAGGTGCTCGGGCAGGAACACGGGGCATTCCGGCTGCCTGTAGGGCTGCCCGTCCAGATGGCGGATGGCCCACAGATACCACAGCGCGTATCCCGGCGCCGTACAGTGGGGATGGGTCAGCCCCGGCTGGATAAAGACGGTGTCATTGTTCTGCACCTTCACCACGTCCTCCCCCAGCTCTCCGTATCCGAAGCCGTTTTCCGGGTTGGTCTTGTAGTAGTAGATTTCCGGCTGCGGATGATGATGCGGCGGGTAGCTGCTCCACTTTCCGGGGAAGCCGATCACCTCGCCCAGCACCAGGTTTGCTTCCGGCGCGTTGGAATAGTCGAATATGGTCCGCACGATTCTTGTGCTGGTTTCCCGCATCAGCCCCGCGCCCCGGAACTCGTCCGGCGTGTCCGCGGGCAGGTACAGCTTCGCGCCGAATTCCCTTTCGTTCTCCGTGCGCATCAGGTTGATCTCCGCCTCGTCGGAAAGGCAGGTGATTCTCACGGGATGCGCCCGGTCCGCGTGCAGCGCGGTGGGCGGCACGTCAAAGCAGTTGGCGCGGCTTTCCGTGTGTTCCTTCCCGTCCCACTCAAACCGGACCTCTCCGTACACCAGCAGGGCCGCCTTTTCCAGCGGTTCCTTCTCCTCCCAGACATCCCCCTTCCGCATGCGGTACACGCCAAAGTCCATCAGCATATCCGCGTGCGCGCCGTCCATCCTGGCCAGCCATTTCAGTCCGAACGGGTGGGCGCCCCGCGCCTTGATGATATTCTCGTTCATCCCTTTACCCTCACATGATCTCGCTGATCTTTACCGGCCGATGCTCGTCCAGGGACTTCTTCGCCGCCTTGGCCAGCACGACGCTCATCAGTCCCGCATGGATGCCCACCGGAACCTCGCTGTCCTCCGTAATCGCCTGGATGAAGCACTTCATCTCGTCGGTGAAGGACTGCATGTACCTCTCGAGGAAGAAGAACTGCGGCTTGTCGCTGACCACGCCGCCGGCGGTGGACACGCGCACCGTGGAGTCTCCGTCATTTTCGTCCGCGGCCATACCCAGGCTGCCGAAGACCTCGACCCGCTGGTCGTATCCGTAGGCGGCCCGGCGGCTGTTGTCGATCACCCCCAGGGCGCCGTTTTCAAAGGTCAGGGTCACGATGGCCGTGTCCACGTCTCCCGCCTGCCCGATCCGCGGATCCACAAGGCTGGTGCCCATGGCGTAGACTTCCGTCACATCGCAGCCGGCCAGGAACATGGCCATGTCGAAGTCATGGATCATCATGTCGATATACAGTCCGCCGGAGGAGGCCGCATACTCGGGAGACGGCGGCTCCGGATCCCGGGACGTGATCTTGATGATCTCGATGTTGCCCAGCGTGCCGTCCTGGGCCAGCTGCTGCACATGGCGGTGGTTGTGGTCAAACCTGCGGTTGAAGCCGATCTGCAGCTTTCTGCCCGTCTCCTCCGCGGTCTTCGCCACGTCCCGGATCCGCTCCAGGGACGTATGCACCGGCTTCTCGCAGAATACATGCTTTCCGGCCTTCATCGCCGCGATGGAGATGTCCGCGTGGGTGGGAGTCGGCGTGCAGACCAGCACCGCGTCGATTTCCGGATCATTGATGATGTCCATATAGTCCGTGGAATACGCCGGCACGCCGAAGCGCTCCGCCAGCTTTCTGGCGCTGTCCCCGACGGGATCCGACACCCGGGCGACCCTCGCCTGGGGAATGTGGTAGGTGATGGACTCCGCGTGCACATTGCCGATCCTGCCCGCTCCGATAATTCCGATGTTCAGCGTCTTCATGCTCTCATTCTCCTTTGATTGATTCGTTGTCTGGTCCGCGTTTTCCTCCGGTCCGGGAACGGCTTTCCGCCCCCGGCCGGCAGCTTCCGGTTTACAGGGATCCGTCCCAGGTCGAAACCTGCTCCTTCTTCATTTCCTCCTCGTCAAACCACCGCATGGTCACGGTCTTGCTCTCCGTATAGAACCGGAAGGCATCCTTTCCGTGGCAGTGCAGGTCTCCGAAGAAGGACTGCTTGTGGCCGCTGAAGGGGAATACGCCGATCGGCACCGGGATGCCCACGTTCACGCCCACCATGCCGCCGTCCGTCCGCCGGGCGAACTCCCGGGCATAATAGCCGCTCTGGGTAAAGATGACGGAACCGTTGGCGAAGGGATTGCGGTTCATCATCTGAATTCCTTCCTCAAAGTTCTTCACCCGCTTGATGCACAGCACCGGCCCGAATACCTCCCGGGTGCCGATGGTCATCTCCTCGGTCACATGGTCGAAGATGGTGTGGCCGATATAGTATCCGTCCTCATATCCCTCCACCTTCACGTTCCGGCCGTCCAGCACCAGCTGGGCGCCCTCGGAAATGCCCTTCTCGATCCAGTCCAGAATGAACTGCTGATGTCCCTTGCTGCCCACCGGCCCCAGGTTGCTGGTTTTGTCATAGGCCGGGCCTACCTTCTGCTGCCTGCACAGGCGTACGATTTCCGCCACCAGCTGATCGGCGATGGCTTCCTCCGCCACCACCACCGGCAGCGCCATGCAGCGCTCGCCCGCGCAGCCGAAGGAGGAGTTCATGATGCCCGCCGCCGTCCGGGTGATGGGTGCGTCCGCCAGCACCAGCGCGTGGTTCTTGGCTTCGCACAGGCACTGGACCCGCTTTCCGTGAGCCGCCGCGGTGGCGTAAACATGCTTCCCGACGGCGGTGGAGCCGACGAAGGTGATGCCCCGGACGTCCTCGTGGGTCAGGAAGATCTCCGCTTCGTTCCGGGAGCAGGGCACGATGTTGAAGATGCCGTCCGGTACGCCCGCTTCCTTATACAGCTCGGCAAACCGAAGCGAGGTCATGGGCGTCGTGGAGGCGGGCTTCAGCACAAAGGCGTTGCCGCACACAATGCACAGCGGTGCCATCCAGCCCACGGGAATCATGGCCGGGAAATTCCAGGGCGCGATGCCCGCGAACACCCCGATGGGCTCCCGGTACAGCGTGGTATCATATCCGGAGGAGGTGTTCATGAGGCTCTCCCCCATCAGTAGGCTCGGCGCGGAGCAGGCCAGCTCCGTCATCTCCAGGGCTTTGCCCACGTCTCCCGCCGCTTCGCTCCAGCACTTGCCGTTCTCCGTTGCGCACAGCAGCGTCAGCTCATCCATATGCTCCTCGATCAGGTTCCGGAGCTTCATCATGATGGCCGCCCGCTTGCGCACCGGGGTATCCCGCCAGGCCGGATAGGCCGCCTTGGCCGCGGCGATGGCTTCCTCCACCTCTTCCTTCGTGCAGCAGGGAACCTTCGCGATTTCCTTCCCCGTGGAAGGATCATGGATGGTGTTGTACTTTTCGGATTTGCTGTCCACAAACTTTCCGTTGATGAAGGGCTTCATGATCCTGACTTCGCTCATGGTGATTCTCCTTTTCATTCATCTTGTCTGTTTCACAGTCTGGTGATGACAGAGCCGTACTTCTCCTTCTTCTCCCGGATGAACGCCGCCAGGCTCTCCTCATCCGGCATATCCCGGCTGCAGGCGTGGCTGGCCACCAGCATGGCCGCGGAGGCGCTGCCCATCTCCAGCGCCTCGCCCAGGGGCTTCCCGCCCATCAGTGCGTGCAGGAAGGCGCTGGCGTATCCGTCTCCGCCGCCGAATCCCTTCAGCGCATCCACCGGGAAGGGCTTCACGTCGTAGCTTCCTTCCCTGCTGTAGGCCCGGGAGCCGGCTTTTCCGTGCTTGATGACGCAGATCTCTGCCTTCTTCCCCAGCCAGTAGGCCGCGGAAGCCTCGTCGGTCCCGTTCAGGCCGGTGAGCCGCTCCATCAGGTCAAATTCCTCCCGGCTGCCCATGATGATGTCCGCCTTCTCCGCCACCAGGGAGGTATAGATGGCGATCTCATCCTTGTTCTTCCAGGTATAGGCCCGGTAATCCGCGTCGAACACCACCCGGACTCCGCTGTGCAGCGCAAAGCTCAGCGCCTTGAAGGCCGCCTCCCGGGTCGGGGAGGTGCACAGCGCGGTTCCCGAAATCAGCAGGCAGGCGGAGGAAGCGATATATTCCTTGTCCACATCTCCGACATTCAGCTGCAGGTCCGCCACCCCTTCCCGGTACATCAGGATGGAGGATTCCGTGGGAGACAGCATCTCCGTAAAGGTCAGCCCCAGCTTTTCCCCGTGCTCGCAGCGGAAGATATGGGATACGTCGATCCCCTCCCGGCGGAAGTAGTCCGTCACATACGTGCCGAACTGGTCGTCCGAAACCCGGCCCAGGAAGCCGACCCGGTTGCCCAGCCGGGCCATGCCCACGGCGATGTTGGCCGGAGATCCGCCCAGATATTTGTTGAAATTGCTGCTCTCATTCAGCGGCCGGTTGTAGTCCGTGGGATTGAAGTCGATGGCAACCCTTCCCACCGGAATAATGTCCAGCTGTTTCCCCGTCTGGAATGAAATCATGTTGTTCCCGCCTTTCCTTCGCTGCCGAATAGTTTGATGTATCCTGCCGTCGTCCGGGCCACCGCCTCCACGGAGGCGCCGATATTGCGGAATACGTCGCCGCCCTGGCAGGCTTCCGCCTGAGCCATGAAGATATCCGTCGCGATGTTGATTTTCCGCATTCCCAGAGAAATCACCCGGCGGAACTGTTCGTCCGTCAGGCCCGTGCCGCCGTGGAGCACCAGGGCGGCATGCAGCTTTCCCTTCAGCTGTTCCAGCACCTCGTAGCGAAGCTTCGGCGCCGCGGCATAGAGGCCGTGGGCGTTCCCGATGCCCACTGCCAGGGCGTCGATCCCCGTTTCATCCATGCGGAAGCAGTCCCCGACGGACGCGATCTCCTCCGGCGCGTCACTCCCGTCCTCGCTGCGGCCCACGCGCCCGATCTCGGCCTCCACCGCGGCCCCCGTCTTCCCGGCCATTTCGATCACCTGCCGTGTCAGGGCGATGTTTTCCTCCAGCGGCAGATCCGATCCGTCGCACATCACGGAGGTAAACCCCAGGTCCAGCGCCTCCCGGATGCAGTCCAGGGTCTTTCCGTGGTCAAGATGCACCGCCACCGGAACGGAGGCATGCTCCGCCGCGGAGCGCATCATGGGCCCGATGATATGCAGCGGCGAATAGGGCAGCCGGATTTCCGCCACCTGAATAATCACCGGCGCCGCGCATTCCTCCGCCGCCCGGATCACGCCGCGGACGCATTCCATGTTCGCCACGCTGAAGGATCCGACGGCAAAGCCGCCCGCTTCCGCCTGCCGCAGAAGCTCTTTCATGTTTACCAGCGCCATCCTGTGCCACCTTCCTTTTCGGGAGGATACTTACTCATGGGATCTGTTTTTTGTCCTGTGCTTACTGAGGAAAAGTATATCATTATTCACGCACAATTTCAACACATTTTGATATTATTGTGGTAATCTTTTGAGCATTTCGGATAAATAAGCCGCCCGGCCATTGCGGCCGGGCGGCAGGGATTCAGGTCAGGGATCAGTTGCCCTTCACGCTCTGATAGTAAGCGTCACGGGCTTCGATGATCTCATTCAGGCCCGCGTTGACCAGGTTGGCCTTCAGCTCAGCTTCCAGGCTGTCAAACTGATCGGTCGGGCAGGAGATCAGGCGGTACACGTAGGAGATCATATCCGCCTTCACGATGTCGCCCTTCTGAGCTTCCACTTCGGGAGCCATGGGCATGGTGGGATACCGGAAGAAGCCGATCTGCAGGGTGTCATACAGGTTCGCGAACCACTCGTGGGTTTCGAAGATGTTGCTGCCCTGATATCCGGCGATGACGCCTTCGCGCTCTTCGGTCCAGGTGAAGTGCTTGTTCAGGATGTTGAAGTCGTCCAGGGTGGTCTTGTAGCCCATCGCGGACAGCTCGTCGCCGGTGAAGGGGATCGCAATGCCGTTCTCATCGTTCTTGTGCTCGGGAGCATAGGCGATGTTCTCAGCCACGATCGGATCGCACAGCCAGTTCAGGTAGGTCACAACCGCGTCCACCTTGTCGGCGGAAGTCCACGGAACCATGACATACATGCCGTAGGCATACTCGAAGGGATTGCGGATGGAGCCGTCTTCCATGGTGAACACGGAAATCGGAACGAAGGTGGTGCGGACCTGGACGCCGTTCTCGCAGTTCAGCGCTTCCATGTAGTCGAAGATCCGGGTGTTGTCATCCAGCACGAAGCCGACGTTGCCGGAAGCCACAGCGGCCTTGAACAGATCCTCGGTGGTGTCGGTGGCGAAGTCCTTGCCGATGATGCCGTCATTGTACAGCTTGTTCAGCTGACGGATGCCTTCCAGCGCGCCGTCATGCATCACGATGTAGGCTTCGGAATAGTCGTACTGATCCTTCTCGTCCGCGAAGGTGACATAGGAGCCGACGAAGTTCAGGTAGGTCTTCTCGGTGTCGGTCCGGCCGTTCATCGCCCACGGGATGCAGTCCGGCTTCAGTTCCTTGAACTTGTACAGGGTGTCGATCAGCTCCTGCTTGTTGGTGGGCATGGGCAGTCCCAGCTCCTCCAGCCAGTCGGCGCGGATGTAGGCGGTGTGACGGGGGTTCGCGGCGCCGCGCTTGGACAGCAGAGCGTACTGCTTGCCGTCGATGTTGCCCATGTTCATGACGTCGCCGACATACTTCTCGATGTTGTTGCCTTCGCCCAGCTTCGCGATGGCGGGAGCCAGGTCAACCAGGCCGCCCTGGGTCGCAAAGTTCAGGAAGGTGCTCTGGCCGTAGCTGAAGATAACGTCGGGGGCAGAGCCGCCGCCCATCCAGGTGATCAGCTTGTCATCGGACCCGGAGCGGGGGGTGGATACGAACTCAACCTGGATGCCGAGGGGAGCGATCTGCTCATTGATCCAGGTGGTCATCTTGCTGTTTTCAACGGTTCCGCCCGCAGGCGCGTCACCGCGGTCCCACAGCATGACCTTGATGGTCGTGGTTTCCGCCATGGCCGGGAAGCTGAACATCGTCAGCGCCAGCGCCATGACCAGCAGCGTTGCAAGGAATTTCTTCATGGGGTGTTCCTCCTTTTTAATATATGATTCAGCCCAATGGGCTCAAATCCTGAACTTTAGCCTTTTACCGCACCCAGCATAATGCCCTGGGTGAAGAACCGCTGCACGAAGGGATACACGATCAGCATGGGCAGCATGGACAGCGTAATGCTCGCCGCCTTGACGTTTTCGGGCGTCATCTGCGTCGTGGAGCCTTCCTCGGCAGAGATGGCGATGGATTCGATCATCTGCTTCAGGGTCATCTGCACCGTGTAAAGGTTCGAGGTGTTGATGTAGTAAATCTGGTCCTCAATGCCGTTCCAGCGGGATACCGCGTAGAACAGGGCCAGGGTCGCGATGGTGGGCACCGTCAGCGGCACCGCAATCTGCCACATGATCCTGAACTCGCTGCAGCCCTCGATTCTCGCCGCCTCATAAAGCGACTCATCGATGGAGCGGAAGGCCGTCCGCATAATGATCATGTTGTACACGCTCAGCGCGCCCGGAACCAGCAGGGCCCAGATGGTGTTGACCAGCCCGAAGTCGCGGACGTTCAGGAAGGTCGGGATGGTGCCGGGGTTCAGGTACATGGTCAGCACGCAGAAGGTCATGATGAGGCCGCTCTTCCGCAGGTTTCTCCGGCTCAGCGGGAACGCCAGCAGGATGGTCATCACCATGTTGATGGCACAGGCCTCCAGCATCAGCAGGATGGAATAGCCCATGGTGCCCAGGAAGTTGCCGGTCTTCAGCGCCTTGGAGTACGCGTCGGTATTGAAGCCCACCGGCCATACAAACACGCTGCCCTTCAGAATGGCGTCCTTCGAGGAGAAGGAAATCGAAATAACCCGAATGATCGGGATGATGGCGATGATCGAAACGATTATGAAGAAGATCGCCCATCCCAGCTGGTATCTTTTCTCGGCGGGCGTAATCAGCTCGCCGGTCGCCTCCCGGACCTTTTTCTCTGCCTGACGGGAGGATATTTTCGTACTCTTGTTCTGACTCATCAGATAATGCCCTCCTGTCCCATTTTCTTGGATGCATGGTTGGCAATCAGGATCAGCACGATACCCACGATGGACTGGAACAGGCCTACGGCCGCCGCGTAATCAAACCGTCCGCCCTTCAGTCCCTTGTCATACACAAAGGTGGAGATAACCTGCGCCACGTCGATCACCAGCGCGTTCCGCATCATGTACGGACGGTCGAAGGAGATGGACACGACCTTGCCGACCTGCATGATCAGCAGGGTGGAAATGGTCGGCATGATCTGCGGAACCGTCACGTGCCAGATCCGCTGCATCCGGGTAGCACCGTCGATGTAGGCTGCCTCGGAAAGCGAGGGGTCGTTGCTCATCAGCGCGGCCAGGTAGATGATCAGGGAATAGCCCGCGCTCTGCCAGATACCCATGATCCAGTAGACGCCGCGCCACATACCCGTATCCGAAAGGAAGGGCACGGTGCTTCCGCCCAGGGCTCCGATCAGGTTGTTCATCAGGCCGCTGGCGGCGAAAATCTGGGAGGTAATACCGGAGATGATAACCCAGGAAAGGAAGTTCGGCAGGTACAGCGCCAGCTGGGTCGTCTTCCGGACCTTGTTGGACCGGAGCTCGTTCAGGAAGATCGCCAGAATGATCGGGAAGGGGAATCCGAAAAGCAGGTCGCCCAGGTTCAGGATCAGTGTGTTGCCCAGGGATTTCCAGAACAGGGAATCCCGGAACGCTTCCTCAAACCACTGGAAGCCCACCCATTCCATCTCCCACATGGATCGGCCGCCGAAGGGGGTATACTTCTTGAACGCCATCACGATACCCAGCATCGGCTTATACTTGAAGCAGATGATGTAAATGATGGGAATCAGCATCATCGCATACAGCTGCCAGGTCCCGGACAGGTAGGGCTTCAGCCAGCCCCTGCGGTCCGGTCTGAGCCTCTCCGAAGCTTTGTTGGTCATGTGTCTCCCTCACTCCTTCTCTTCATACTCGGATCCGATTTTGTCCAGCGGATTTCTCCCGCGTTCATGCTCTGAATAATTTCGGAAACAGCGGCTTCGTTCCCAGATGGATCCGTCTCTCGAAGGGAGAGAACGCCGTCATGTAAACCGTGAAGCGCTCCCCGGCCGCCTGGAAGGCGCCGCTCATCCTCGCCCGGGAATCATGCTCCGCGAAGCAGGGATCGATGGTCAGGATTTCTCCTTCCTCCCTGCCGATCTCCAGCCGTCCTCCGCCGACGGTGATCTGCCCGCCCGGGCTGGTTTCGAGGCAGAAATTTTCATTCCGCAGCCTCTCTCCCGCGGGAAGTCCCCATTCCAGCCGCACCGGCACGCCGCTCAGCCCCTCCGAGCGGAAGACCAGCTCGACCCCGTCCTCCTCCGGAATCACCTCGATTTCGGTTCGCAGGGAGTCCTCCGCCATTCTTTCCCTGGTGCGCGCGTTGTCCATCGCCCACCAGTCCGAGGTGTCCGGCCCTTTGCCCTCAAAGGGCAGATAATACCAGCTGTCCGCCCTCGCGGTCATGCGGTATCCCCGCTCCGTCTCCTCCAGCGTTTCCGCCGCGAAGTTCCGCCGGTCGCATACGTTCTGGTAAACCGCCAGGCAGATCGTGCTGCCGCCGTGCTGGAAATACAGGAAGTCGGGCTTCTCCCGCATCAGGGAGCAGGACCAGTCTCCCCGCCGGATTCGGGCGATACCGGAGGGAGCGAACAGCTTCCGGCACCGGAGAATTCCGGTCAGATCCGGTTTTTCCCGCCTGCCGAATTCCTCCAGATCCGGATACAGCGCCAGCCAGGCCAGGCAGTCCGGCGTCCGGCCGTTCGCGGCGGCCGTTTCCCGGCAGTATTCGCTGTAAGCGGCCAGCTCCTCGTCCCCCAGCAGATACCCCGTCAGCAGGAACAGTCTGTAATACCCGTCCAGATAAACCTTCTTCCCCCGGTCCTGCCGGGTGGAGTTTCCGGTAAAAACGGAGCCGTCCGGATCGATATAGCTCAGCATCATCCGCAGATTGCTGCGGGCTGCCTCCAGATAGCGGCTGTCCCCCGTCGCCAGATACAGCCGGATCATCTGGTCATCGTTCACCAGGTTGTAGATTCCTCCGCTGCGCTCCGCGAATTCACCCTCGGCATTGATATCCAGGCCTTCGCCCAGATAGGTCTGCGCCCGGCGGGAAAAGTCGTCCCTTCCGCAGATGCGGGCCGCATGCAGCAGGCAGGAGGCGATCGCCCACCGGTGGTTCGGGGTATGGAAGCCTCCGTTCATCACGCCCTCGCCGCAGCGCCCGATCAGGGCCTTCAGCGGAGCGCGAAGCCATTCCGCTTCCCCGCTTTCATCCTTTTCCAGCAGCCACCACGCGACGATGATTTCGTTCAGGGTAAAGGCCGTATCCGGCGCGGAGGCGAAATTGCAGCTGGTCAGATCCATGCATCCGCCCGGCCGCAGATGGGAAGTCAGAAAGGCCAGTCCCGTTTCCAGCGCATCCTTCACGCGCGGGCTGTGATAAAATCCGTTTCCCGGGATCAGAAAGGCTTCCGCCAGATGCGCCAGCGCGAAGCCGCACCTTCTTGTATCCGGAACGCCGTCCCCCTCGGGAAAGGCGCCCCGCATCCCGCCGGGGCCGGTCACCTGAGAAAAAAGTATTTTCCGCGTCTTCTGCTCATGCAGGAGAACCATTTCCTCATAAAGCATGGAAGCGACCCTCCTTCATGGACCGGGCAATTCGCGAACCATTCACAAACATTCACATATCTTCGTCTGCTGACTCCATTTTATCCGTTTCAGATCAGCTTGTCAATAAATTGTTGTTAATCTTTGAGTTTATTTTGAGTAAATTGAGAATAACTTAAGGAAATTTTCCTTCCGGAACCGCGCGCAGCGTAACGATCTCATAGGGCTTCAGCCGCAGCCGGAACAGGTCTCCCGTTCCCAGGCTTTCCCCCTTTTCCTCCGTCATGGCGCAGGCATATACCTCCCCCGTGAAAGGAAGATGCAGGCAGCCCTCCCCGGCCGTGCCCATGCTCTCATACAGGCGGAGAATCAGGCCATTCCCGTCCTCCGCCGGCTTCACCGCCTCCAGCAGGACGCTTTCGCCCTCACACCAGATTCCGCTCCGTTTTTCCGCCCGCCCCTTCAGCGCGGCCGCCGGCACATTCAGCTCATACCCGGCCCGGGCAGGGTTTGCCTTTACGAGAGAGCCCGCGAAGGGCATCAGGGCGTATACAAAGTGATGCCGTCCCCGGTCGCAGGTATCGTCCGGCACCAGCGGGGCGCGCAGCAGCGTCAGGGCCAGCTCCCCCCGGTCGCTCGAGATGCCGTAGATGCCGTCGTTCAGCAGGGCAAATCCCCTCTCCGCCTCGCACAGGGCGCTGTAGCGGTGATTGCAGACCTCGTAGCGGTCCGCCGCGAAGGGATGGGAATGATGGCAGGGCCGCGCGATCTGGCCGAACTGAATCTCGTGGACCGCGTTTTCGCAGAGGATATTGCTCTCGAAGTGCGTCTTCAGCATCTTCCGGCGTTCCTGCCAGTCTACCTCCGTGTCGAATTCCACCAGCCTCCGATTGCTTCGGATCCGGATCTTCTGCACCGAGCTGCTGTTCCCGAATTTGCGCTCCACGGTGAATTCCGCCAGGAAGGGCGTCCTCCGGGTCAGCTCCGTCCGCGCCTCCACCGCGCCGGGGATGATCTCCTCCCGCCAGTTCCGGTCCATCTCCCAGGCGTCGTAAACCGTCTGGATATTCCGATACAGCCGCCAGTCATTCATCCGCTGGCCGCTTTCCAGCATTTCCGTGCCGGTTTCCAGATCCTTCAGCCCGAGAATGACGCCGTCCCGGCCCAGCCGCAGCCGGATCATCCGGTTCTCTGCGATCCAGCCTTCCTCCGTCTCCGTGACGCCTATGGTCTCCGGGACCTCCTCCGCCGCTTCCTCCGCGGATACGGCGCCCGCCGGGGGCAGACAGGCATAGATTTCCCGTCCGTCCGGCAGCGTCACCCATTCCTTCCGGGGCCAGGGCAGCGGGTTGATCAGCGTGGTTCCCTCCCCATCCCGGACGCCGAAAATGCTCCTCCTCCAGCCGTCGCACAGCGGTTCCAGCTCCTCCCGGATCTCCCGCAGATACCGCTACGATTC
>ODAI011347712.1_pt1 | contig 16213 bp, 13 predicted proteins | sample 1539321 | NCBI WGS metagenome assembly ODAI01 (sample SAMN02144231, study PRJEB22623) | gut metagenome | biome: sheep rumen | host: Ovis aries | place: New Zealand
ATTTGGTAATGGGTTACCTTCATCATCAGTTACATTACCAGTTATTTCTGCTGGTTTGTTAACTGTTGCTTCTTCAGGAACAACTACTTCAATAGTTGCTGTTATTGGTTCTACTGTGATTGTTTCGAATGGTTCAGGGTTTTCTGGGTCTGCTTCGTAGCTTTCCTTAGTTACCCCATCACTACCGAGGTATACATCATTTTCCTGATATTTTACGGTTACTGGTACTTCACCAAGAGTATTGATATCTAGTGGTATGTTTGTTTGTTCACCGGTAACATCTACTATGAATGTAAGTCCTGGTATTGATACTTCTAGTTTTCCTGTTGTTACAGGTTGTCCTTCGTTATCTTTTACTTGTACGCCGATACTTACATTACCAATTGTATTGTCTAGTGTTTCTACAATTGTTGTTGTGCCTATTTTGTCTATAGGTATTGTTTTTGTTGCTTCACTTCTTGCGTAAGTATCTTCATCACCATCAAATGCTACGTCGATTACAATAGGGTTATTGTTTTCTGCTTTAACATTTGGAATTGTTATAGTTCCATCATCTTTGGTTATTGCACTGCCTGTTATTGTTTCACCATTTACTGTGAGGTTATAGTTAATGGTTTGACCAGGTATTGCTCCTTCTTCGCCTGATAATGTTACTGTTATGTTAAATTTTTCTCCGATTACTGCATTGTCCGGAGCGGTGATTGTTAATTCTGATGATTTTTTGTTTACTGTGTAGAATGCGTTTGAGCTTGTTCCAAGTATTACACCGTCAAGTCCTGGGTAATCTACAAGTACCACGTATTGACCGTCCTTGTATTTAAGGTAGTCTTCTTCTGGTACGTAACTGTATTCTCCAGTTTCATTTGTTGTAACGTTTGCAACATTTACTCCGTCAATCTTAATTACTACGCTTCCACCTACTACTGGGTTGTTTTGACTATCAACTATTTTACCGGAAATGTTTATGCTTTCGCCTACTGTTATTTCAGTTTTGTTGACTTCTGCTGTTATTTCTGATGTTAATAAGTCTATTTTTGAATTGTATAATAATTCAGTGGTGTTTGCATAGTATTCGTCATCACCCTCGAAGAATACATCTATAACAAATTGTTCATTGTTATATACTGTGTAGTTAAATTTTATTTGACCTTCACTGTTTGTGTTGTTTTGTCCTTCTTCAAATGTTACTGGTTGTCCTTTAATAACTACTTTTAGTTCTTTGTTACTTATTGGTTCAGTACCATTTGTAAGTGTAATTGTGATTGGGAATGCTTTGTTTATTTCTACACTACCTGTAGGAATTTCATCTATAGTAATTGCTGTAGGTATTTTTACTACTTGATATGTTTCGTATCCAGAGTTTCCAAGAATTACTGCTGGTTCTCCAGCATATCTTGCTAACACTGTGTATGGTGTGTCTTTGAATTTAAGGTATTGTTCATATTCATCAACTGTTAGTGTTAATTCAAATTCACCAGTACTGTTTGTTTTAACTGTTTTAATTATGTTATCATCAATTGATAGTACTACATCAGCATCTGCTAATTTTTTATCAGTATCATATAATAATGTACCATTTATTCTTACAGTTTCATTAGCTAGTATTTTATCTTTATCTACGTCTAATAATACTGTTGAATTAAATAGGCTTATTGGATCATTATATGTGTATGATTCGGTATCTCCCTGATATACTTCGTCTTCTTCAAATGTTGCTATTATTTCAATAGGATTATTGTTTTTAGGAACATATGCGAATGTTATTTGACCAAGTTCATCAGTTACTTTACCTGTTAAATCTATTGGTTCACCATTTACTGTTACAGTAATTGGTTTACCACTGATAGGATTAGTGTTGTTTGTACCGTTTTGTAATGTTATTGTTACAAGAGATTCTTCTCCAATTTTTACACTACCCGTATCGAATGGTGATATGAGTATGCTGGTTGGCATTTTAGTTATATCATAACTTTCTGATGCTGCATCTCCAAGAATTGCTCCAGGTTCACCAGGATAGGATACAGTTACTTTGTAATGGTTTGGATTATACTTTAAGTATTCTGAATAATCTTCTTTAGTTAATTCTAATAAATATTCACCATTATCATTTGTTGTTACTCTTGTAATTACATGATTATCAATTTTTATGATAACTACAGCATTTTTAATTACATTTTCTTGACTGTCTTCGAGTTTACCGCTGATGACTATTGTTTCATTTACTAAAGCATTATTTGGTGTTATATCTACTGTAATTATTGAATTAAGTAAATCAATAGTATCTGAATATGTATAGCTTGTGCTTTGAGCTGAATACTCACCTGTTTCTTCGAAGAATGCTTCGAAGTTTAATGGAATATTTGAAGTTGCTGTATATTCAAATGTTAAAGTACCATTTTCATCAGTTACTTTATCTACATCTAATAGTATTTCTTCACCGTTTACTTTAATAATTAATTTTTGGCCACTGATAGGATTAGTATTGTTAGTATTGTTTGTTAATGTTACAGTTACATTAAATGGTGTGTTTAATACTACACTACCACTTTCGATTGGTGTGAACTCAAGATTTACAGGATATTTAATTACATTATAATCATCCTGTGCATCACTTCCTGCATAAACAGAATTTTTACCTTCATAATGAGCCGTAACTGCATAAGGTGTATCTTTGTATGCATTGTTTGGTACTGATAGAGTTATTTTACCCTCAGCATCAGTAACTGGTACACCTGTTAATGCTCTACCATCTACTCTTATAGTTACGCTTTGTCCCTGAATAGGAATGCCTGAACTGTCAACTAAGGTAGCTGTGATTCTAACAGAACCATTCACATATATTTTATCAGGTTCTGCTACGACAGTTAAATTGGTTTTTTCTAATGCAATGTTTGTGATTCTTGTTTCATTATCACAATTTTTGTATACTTCATCACCATCAAATGTTGCTGTTATGTTTATACCAACAGTGTTTTCTGGTGTGTAAGTAAAAGTATATGCTCCATCAGTTATTACTCCTTCATATGTTGTAACTACTTTTTCACCCGTATCTACATTGGTACTTGTTACATTTACATGAACAGTTTTTCCATCAAGGGATACTGGTTGAGCTGTTACATTTGTAAGTTTAACACTTATTGTTACTGGAGTGTGAACTGTTTCAGTAGGTGGAGCTATGATTGTTATTTGAGTTGCTAGTTTTCCACTATCCTCTGTTACATGCAAATCTGCGTCACTAGAACTTGAATCAAATCCTAAATCTGCATAAAATTTTGCATTTACAGGAATATGACCTAAAACAGTTGGTGTGTAACTTTTTTCATAATAACCATCTTCATTGGTGGTTACTTCGAAAGTTTCATCACCGATTGTTAGTGTGATTGTTGCACCTTGAATTCCAAAACCATATTCTGGACTGGTTACATTGTTATTAGTCAGATAACCTTTTATCACTACCGTATTATTTGCTGTTGCAGGGTTTGGATCTGCCACAACAGTTAATTTACTTGGCTGAAGATCACCATAATACTGGTAATGTTTATAGAATGATTCATAAACTGCACTTAACTGATCTAAATCAGTAATTTCCGGATGTTCTGCTTTAACAAGTGTTGTGTTAGCAGTACCATTCACTACCGGAATATCCTCTATATGATGACCATTATAGTATAAATGTATTGTACCGTTACGTATAGTATCGTTATAGATTTCACGTAAATTTACATAGGTATATACATAAATGTTAGATTCATCCTGACTAGTTAATGTTCTATCTACATCAAATCCTGTTACATTAAGGGCATTGTGAACATAACTGTTATTAGCTATTTCCCTATCTCCCATGTAAGGACTTATTAATATATCAGTATATGTTTTATTTTCATCATTTTTATACCAATGTGTGTTGTTAATGAATGTGTTGTTTGTAATGATAGCTTTTTTTACTGGTAATGAATATTGTCCAGGTCCAGTTCTTTGTTCATAGAATTTGAAAATAAATGTATCACCTATATTTGTGATATAATTATCAACTACATAGTTGTCTGAAACATTTACTATTGCACCTTCTTTGAATAAGTGGAATATAGAACCTGATTCTGCACTATTGTTAATAATATTGTTATGTGTCATGTTGGTTACACCAGCATATGTTACAATGTTGGATGTTCCATTAGCAACATTATTTTCAAAAGTGTTGTATTCTAAATCCAGTTCTCCATCCATCACATATACAACTGCATTAGGATATTGACCCTGAAGATCAGGATTGATATGATGGTTTATGAAGGTGTTATTTAAAAGAGTACCTTTAGTACCTGCATTGTTACCATTGATTACTGCACCTTTTGCACCATGGTTATTATCGAAAATGTTGTTTTCAAATAATAAGTTTGCATTGGTGTTAGTGAATAATATTCCTCCACCATCATTTCCTTGAGCAGTGTTATTTGTTAAACGGGAATTTTTTAGGTCTATATCTGTAGCTGAAGTCACATAGAATACTCCCCCACCCTGTTGAGCGGTGTTGTTTTCTATTGTACAATTTTCAACTATTATGTTACTTCTTTGTTGAACAAATACTATAGTACCTGATGATGCTTTGTTATCATGTATTACAGAATTGTTTAGGATTAATTCTGTTCCATCACCGTTTACTTTAATAAAACCGTTAGTAATTCCGAAGACTTCACTATTGTTTATTGTTACTTTGCAGGGATTGTTTATCTGGAATCCTGTCCCCATGTTGGTAAGTTTAATATTGTTAAATAATACATTACCTGATGGTTGCATGAATTCTCCAGCACCATTTCCATCAAAGGTAAACCCGTTACCTTCAAATACTAATGTCATTCCTTGAAAGTTATTGAAACCATTGTTTCTGACAATATCATTTTGGAAAGATAATGTTATAGTATCTCCACTTTGATGTTGATTTATAACTGAGTTAATATCAGCCATACTAGTTACAACATGTGTTTGATCAGCTGTTTTAACAGTGTTAGTTTGTGTTTGTTTGTTAATTGTTTTTGTTGTGTCACTGTTTGTGTTTAAATTTTCTACATCTGCATCTGTACTAATTTTATTAGTATCAGATTGTACCACTTTATCCACATCATAATTGGCGGGTGTGGATAATTCTTTATTAATTATCTCTTGTGTGTTGTTTACATCAACTTCTGTTGCTGATGTCATCGTTACTCCTAGGAGTAATGAGAACACTAAAACAAGAAATAATAGTACGTACTTCTTGTTTAATGTCATTTTTAATCCTCAATTTTAACATTAAGCTTTTGTTTATTTAGTGGTACGCCCAAATAAACTATAAAAAATTGATTATATCAATATGATATATTCATAGTAATTTATATTAAATAAAATATATAAAATTAATTGTAAAAAAAAAGATTTAAAATACATTGAAATTGAAAAATAATAAAATTTATTGGATAAATAAAAAAAATAAACAAAATTAATAATTATTTTATAAAAAAAGTGAAATGAATAAAATACTACTTAAAAAATATATATCAAATAAAGGATATTATTTCACAATAATACATTATCTTCATCATAGAGAATCATAAAATAATTAAAAAGTTACACGCATACATTAAATATAATTAATAATTACCTCATCCAACAAAATATCCATACACATTTTCTATTGCATTTTTAGTATTATTAGATTCCAAATATTAATGAAATTATCATTAATATCTTTATACTAAGACAATGATTCTAAGAAACTCCCTATTGTTTTCTACAACATACAGAGTTACATCATCTTCAGCAAGTGATTTGTACTTGAAAAGTTTAAAATGTTTAATATAAAACAATCAACTATATAATTCAGATACTTTTTCATAGAACATATTCTTTAATGATATATTATATTGTAATTATTTGATGAAACTATTTATATAATGAATCAGATAAGTGTTGGTACACATATGCTCTTTTATAATTAGGATTTTTAATTATAACTTACTTCAATAATTTTTTCATCAAAATATATAACCCTCTTCATCATAAAATTATGTTAATATTTAGAATTATTCTTCTAATTTTTCAAGTAATTGACTTATTTCTTCATCCAGTTCTCTAATTTGGTTAGCAATATCATTTAGTTCATCCATTATTTCAGGTATTGGTTTTTCCTCGTAGTCAAGGGTGTAAACATACCTTTTTGGATTTAAGTTGTATTCGTTTTTTATTATTTCTTCCTTGGTTATTATGCTGCTGAATTTTGGTATTATTTCCCTATTTTTGTAGCTTTCCACTATTTTTTCTTCAGTATCGGGTAATATTAAACCAGGTAATAATTGTTCCGGTTTCATAAATAGGAAATCATCTGTTTTCTTGTTTTTATTAATTACTAATATTGTTATATCCCTTGATCTGAATCCTGTTTCGTATTCAATTACTGAATCCAGTAAATTGTTTTCTATTAGACATTTTCTTAATTCATGTGCATCATTTTTTACAAGCAAATCCTGTGTTGTTGTTGTAATCAGCACTCCATTGTCATCCAAGTGTTCTATTAGGTTTAGTAAGTGTATGGAATTAGGATTTTTGGTCTTGTATTTTTTGAATTTTTCTGTGCTTTCTGATTTGAATATTTTATCATTCCTATTAAATAAGTAGGGTACTGATATTATTGTATCATATTTTTCTTTGCTTTCGTCAATTATGACTTTTTCATTGTGTAATGTTATTTTTTCTAATGGTATTTCATTGATTATCATGTTCTGTAGGACATGATAGTACATGTTTTCATCTTTTTCGTATAGTGTTGCATGCTCGAATTCTTCTAGTGATGTTATGGTTTGTGCATCCATACAAGATGGATCATATACATTTACTATATCATGTTTTGTTTGGATAATTTTTGTTAATAGTTCTATGAATGGTGGTGTTACTGTTTTCAGGTTATTTGCTACATGTTCATTGATTTGTACATAATTGACATATTGATATAATTGAATTATGTCATCTTCGATTTCCAGAATACTTATTATATGGTCTAATGTGTCATTTTGAATTATTTCATCAGGTATTCTTGTGTATATGTCTTTAATGTTTTTGTTTTTACTGTTTTTTAATGCGTTTAATGCACTGTTTATGTCAAATATATATGATTCATCTTCTTTGTCATGTTTTTTTATTATGTTGCTTAGTAATTCATAATCTCTGAATGTAAATCCATATTCTTCTTGAAATTCATTTAGGTTGTCTTGGTTTTTTTCTTGTTTATCTGATAGGTATTTCATTGTGATGAATGGAATTATATCTATTTTTGAGCCTATTCGTTGTATTAATCTTCTGATTTCCAGGCCTTTGTTTTTGTGTCTTATTCTAACGTTCATACTGATCACCTATGACCTTATCATATAATGAATTTATTAGTTTTTCATCACATTGTATTGATTTCTTCTTTAATTCAATTCTTTGGTTTATTTTGTTGATTAATTGTGCATTTTGGTCTTGAATTTGTTTTTCTGGTAACATTACCATGAGTTCTTTGAGTATTTTTGTGTTTACTTTCATGATTTTTGTTGAGTCTATGCTTCTTTGTATTTCATAGTCTACTCTTGGATCGTTGAGGTAGTATGTTAGGAATGTTGGGTTTACTTTTGTTGTGTCTGCTTTTATGATTAGGTATGAGTTTGGTATGATTGCTCCGGTTTCTGTTGTTATTTCTTTTGCAAAACTTTGTTGTTGTACTTTGTATAATATGTCATGTTCTTGGGAGTAGAATCTTTCTTTGATATCTTTGGATATTAGTTCTTCTTCTGTTTCGAATTTTTCGTCTATTGCAAATATTGGCATGTTGTTTATTATTGGTTTTTTGATTGAGTCTTCTTTGCCTATGTATCTTTGTATTGGTAGTCCTGTTATTATTGTTGCTATGTCTTTTAGTTTGTATTGTTGTATTTGCATATCTTTTTTACCTCCTTAATAAGTTGGTGTTACTTACATATACTTATTATGTTGTTAGTATTTAAATGTTTGTTCTATGTATTTGTTACCATTACCAGTTATTTTGATGTTTTTTGTTAATTACTATATTTAAATGATTTTTATAAAAAATGTTTTTATTTGTTGTTATAGTGTTATTTATGTATTTAAATACCTAACTACAATTTTTTATATAGTTTATTTTATAAGTTTTAAATTTGTAAATAATTGTTACAAACAAAAACATTTATATAGTAGTTATGACATAGTGTATACTACACAGTGATTGTGTATGTAACAAAAAACAACAATTATTGGAGGTGGTGATATGCAATATGCATACACCGAAGTAGGCACAACATACCAAAAAACAATATATACAACCCGTATAACAAGCAAACAAGAACAACACATCACCATAATCCAAACAACGACCAAAACAAGACAAACAAGATCAACCATTAATTCAGGGGGTGTTAAAATCTAACCGATAAAACACCAACATTAATATCATAAATCATTTTTAAACCTTTATATCACTTTTAAACATTTTAAGGAACTTTTGTAATTACGGGACATAACACTAGAGAATAACTGCTTCTAGTATTCAATGAAAGTGTTATGTATTATATTTTTTTTAAACTAGAAGCACTAACAAATAATGGAGGAATCAAAAATGATGTAAAAATAAATAATCACTTAAAGTAGTATAACACCTTTTTAAATTTTTAGAACTTACAACATATATGGTATACAACTCTTAGTACTATAAGGGAAACATAACACTCAAAAAAACTCTACTTATCACTTCCTAGAGAACAGAGTGTTATGTTAATTATATTTTTTAAAAATAAGAAAATGCAAGGAGGCAATACTTATGAAATACGTATCAAACGGATTTAGTCCAAAAATGTTAAACCCAAACCAAGAGTTAACATTCACAATAGAAAATACAAGCTATGAAGAAATACAAGAAAACAAAAAAGAACTGATAAGTTCAATAGGACACACCAGCATAGCAGAACACCTGAAAATAGAAAAAAATCGTATGAACATACAATTAGAAGCAGAAGACATATTATACCTCGTTCAAATATATCATGACGAAGAAAAAACAGAACATTATGATTACAGAAAAATAAAAATAACCCAATAAAGGAGGAATATATGATGATATACATTACAGATAACTTTTCAATGCAAATGTTTGAAAACAAGAAATATGAAATAACAACAAAAAAGATCAAGAAAAGTAAATTTGTAAAAAATACAAAAGAAGCAATAACAAGCATAGGTTCATGGAGAATAGCTAAAATGCTGCATAAAAAAGTTGGAAAAAGAAACATAACATTACAACCTGGAGACGAAATCTATGTAGTAACAAGTAAATTCGGAAGAAAAAAAAGTAATTACATAAAAGAAAACACATTCAGATACCAGGTATTCACCATACAGGGAGGACAATAACATTAAACATACAATAACTTGAAGTATATGCTTTATTGAAATATAATAAGCATATACTAATAATTTTTCACCTGATAAAATAAAAATCTACTGTTTTTAAAAAGAAACTTACTGAAAATAATTATAATCATCTTCTTAATAAGTATGAGTCATTATATGTTTTCTTGTTTTAGATTATAATATTACAACATAACCCCCCTCAATAAAAGATAGGAGTTTAAATCTTAAAAAGAAAAAAAATAGAATTCCAGTATTTTTTTAACCAGAATAATTAATTGAAGTTTACGGTTTTAGTAAATAGTGGATTGCCACCAATGTTGTCATATACTTGTATTTCCACTTTGGCTGGGACGTTTGTTGATTCCTTATAATATGGAATGTTTAACTGATATTTTTGTCCTGCCTTCATATCCGTCATAATATTTGAATCATAGGTCTGATCAAGTTGTGATCCGTCAGCAGAATACCATACACCCTTAATCTGAACATGCTCTATGTCACGTTCTGAGGATAATGTTCCCTGAACTCCACCAGAATAATATCCATAATTAACTTTTAAGTCACTGGATACATTGGTTAATTGTATGCTATCGGCCTTATTTTGTAAATCGTTCTGATAGCTCATATCTCCCAGTACTCCTACTAATATTATGAGAATAATTGTCATTATTGGTATAATATAGTATATTGTAGTTTTGGCCTTGTTGGTTGGGAAGTTTGGATATTTCTGTCTGATTTGTCTTTCATCACCAAAGAAGTGCATATCATCAAACATGTTGTCTGCTTTACTTCCACTTTTATCTTTTTCTACATAAGCCATTATTGCTGCGGCAATATAAAATATGCATCCGAGCAATCCGAATAGGCTTGTTCCTATTAGTACTCCCAGTCCACAAATTATGTATTGTATTATTGCAAGTTTATAATCTTTTTCAAATAAGTATACACCTATCAATCCAAGTAAGCTTGCTACTAATGTTATTGAACCATTAGTAACTAGTTCTGCACTTATTCCTGATAAACCATATGCACCAATTGCTCCACCTATTCCAAATAGTAATGCCAGAATTGCTAATATTGGATTATATTTCATGATTAATATCTCCCATCTTTTGTTATTATTTTGATTTGAGTAATTCTTTTTTCTTTTCTTCAAATTCTTCTTCGGAAATTATTCCTTCTTTCATTAAATTATAGAAGTTTCTAATTTCTTCTGATGCACTGTTTTTTGTTTCTTCCTGTTTTTCTTCAAGTTGTTGGTTGTTTGAAGAATTGTTTGTTGTGTTTTCTTGTTTTGTTTCAAGTATTTTTGTTGTGTTTTCTTTTTTTACTTTTAGGAGTGTGTCATAGAAATTTCTTAGTTCTCCTTCGTTTTCTTTGCAAATGATTTCGAATTGTTCTCCATCTATTCCCATGTATATTGTATCATCAAATAAGAAGTTTCCTTTTGAGTATATTAGAAAGTCTATGTTGTTAACATATTTTTTTATCGTGTAATTTGATTCTATTGCATTGAAGATTAATTCATTTGCTTTCAAATCAATTTTTGATTTACCAAATCCTTTAATCTTTGCATTATTTAATGTTAACACTCCTGTTGATGTTCGTTTAAAATTAACATTATTAGTATTAAGATTCATATAACCACTTTAATAATTAATTTTATAATTATAGATATTATGTTAAAGGTTTAAATATGTTTTCTAATTGTAAATAAACTTTTATTGGAGATTTCATTATTTAAAGGAATTTTAAAATAAGAATTCATGGTTATATTATCATTAATATGATTTTCGTAGCTATAAAAAGAGTGTTAGTAAAAATAGTTTAGAGTTTAAATATTTGGGTGATATGTTATTAGTGAAAAAAACCAGAATATGATAAATAGTAGACAGCATATTTTACATATTGTCTTATCAGTATCCTTTTGATTGTTGTTTTGGTTGTTATTATCCTGTGGATTGTAATCAATATTGTCCCAGTCCATATTGTGTTGTATATTGTATCCTTCTGAATCAAAATCTGAGCTGGTCATTTCATCTATGACTTCATCGGGGTATTCACAGTCATATATGCTCATTCTTCCTGCTTCAACTTCTTCTGCTTCATAAATAACTGTATCTCTATGTGACATGTTTTCAACTTTTGATTATTTTTTAAAACTACTTAATACTTATATCTACTATAGGATATATACATGTGATGTTCATATCTTGATTAAAACTAAAAAAATAAGAAAATTTAGATAAAAAATTCCTTCTATTCAGAAATGAAAAATTCCCTTATACCAGGATCATTTAATTCTTTATCCACTTCTTTAAGTAAATCAGGTATTTCAAGATGTTGCGGACAATACTTCATACATGCACCACATTCAACACATTCATTAGCAGCACCATTCTCTTCATTTTCTGATAAAACCAAGTAGTATACAGAAGCACCCATCTCATCCCCATTTTGTGTCTTATTTATGTGATAAGTATTGTATGTGGAGAAGTACTTGGAGATAGGAATGTTAACAGGACAATGTTCTATACAATAGTTACATTCCGTACATTTAATTGGTGTTAAATCATTAACAATATCCTTTACCTGGTCTATTATTTCATGTTCTTCCTTGGTTAATGGCTGAATATCCTTAAAAATATTTATACTGCTTTTCATTTGTTCTAAGCTGCTTACACCATTAAGTATCATGAACACATTATCTAATTCATTACAGAATCTTAGTGCATATGAAACATTTTCACTATTTTCATCATATTCTTTGAATAATTTTTCTGCATTCTCTGGAAGGTTTGCTAGTGCTCCTCCTTTAACTGGTTCCATTACAATTACTGGTTTATTATATTCTGTTGCAATTTCATAACATCTTTTTGATTCAATGGAGAAACTTTCCCAGTCAAGATAATTTATTTGTAATTGTACAAAGTCACAGTCAGGGAATGCTTCAAGTGCTTCTATTAATGCTTCTGATTTATCATGTAATGAAAATCCGATTTTCTTTATTTTTCCTTCACGCTTTTTTTGTCTTACAAATTCGAATGCATCAAAATCGTATACAACATGGTGTGTCATTTCATTTATGTTATGTATTAGGTAGTAGTCAAAATAGTCTACTCCACATTTTTCTAGTTGTTCGTTGAAGAAGTTTTCCATATCTTCTTCTTTATTTACTGAAAATACGGGTAGTTTTGTTGCTACTATGAAGTCTTCTCTTGGATATCTTTCCACTACTGCTTCTTTAAGTACTAGTTCGCTTACTCCATTATGGTATGGGTATGCTGTGTCGAAGTATTTTCCTCCTGCTTTGATGTATTCATCTACCATTTGTTTTACTTGTTCTATGTCTACCTTTGTTGGATCGTTTTCATCTAATTGAGGTAGTCTCATCATTCCAAATCCAAATTTTTCCATAATATATTTTCTCCCTAAAAAATTGTTATTTATATTTTTATCTTTTTTATTACTTATTTATTGTTAAATATTTTAGGATAAAACTAGTTTTGATGAAAAATAGTTAATTAGTAAAAAGATAGAAGAAAAAAGTTATACTGTTGTTTTTTTGAAAAAAGAGGCATTTATAATATCATTTTCTAGTAGCACCATGCTTCCCATAATGTCTTCATCTTCAAACCTGTAATCAGTTCCTAATCCTATTGATTCATATGTTTCTCGTTTGGATTTTCTGATTTTGTTTATTAAGTCTTCTTTTTTTACATATTCTTCAACATAGTCTTCCTGTTGTTTGCTTATTGCATCTATAATGTAGCTTTTCAGGAGTTTATCATGATATTGTTTGTATCTGGTTGAATTGTATATTATTTCAAAGCCTGCTAATTCACCATTAATGTATACTATTAGTCCGTTTTGTTGTTGCTGTATTTTGAATGCTTTTTTGTATTCTTGTATTGTATTGTCTCGTTGAATGTATGTATCATGTAATGCGCTTGTTGTACTGTTTACTCCTAATTCCATTTCTGTTTGGCTGATATTTTCCCATACTTTGTTTTGATCGGATATGTATCTGTTTGTTTTACGTAGTGATTGGTTTATGCTGTTTAGTTTATCTCTTCTTACCCTACTGGTTGCCATATTGTTTGAGTAGTGGAATTTTCTTGTATTGTAGTCCCACCTGTTTGCTTCCACACAGCTTACTGGGATGATTTTTTCACTCTTTGCTGGTATGATTATTGTGGTGTTTATTATTCTGTTTTGTTTTGATCCTAGTATTTCTTCTCCGTCTAATAGTAATAATGGTGTTACTGCATTGTTAGTTACTTTAACTTCACCTACACTTCCCTGTTCATTTAGTTCTGTTATTTCAACTAGTCCCATGTCTAATCCTATTTCCAGGGACATGAGGTCCAGTTGTTTGTCTGGAATATTTAATCCTATTACTGTCATGTTCTGATATTTTTCTGTTTCTAAAATGTTTATTTGATTTAGGATATTGTCTATGGTATCTGTCATATTGTTCACCTCCCGTTTATTTATTATATGTAGTTTATGTCACTGTCTGGGTTGATTTTTTCTTTTTCTAGTTCATTTTTTGTTAATATTTTGGCTATTAGTGTGTCTCCTATTATGAATATTATTTTTCCATAGTCTTGTTCGAGTATTTTGTCGTATAGTCTTCCTGCACTGTATGTTCCTTTTGCTACTGTTTTCACGCTGTTTGCTACGTATCCTGATTTTCCTGCATATCTTAGTTCTACTCTGATTGCTTCCATGTCGTAATCGTTTTCTGGTTCTTTCACTAGTTTTACTATTGTCCCTATTTTAAATGGTTTTATTCCGTGGAACATGTTTACGGCATTTATTGTGAAGTATATTTGTTCTTCTTTCATTGAGGTTACCTCCATCTGGTGTATTTTTTTTGTTGTGTAACTAATAATTTGGAATAAGAAGTATATAAATATAACCATTAATTTATTCCAATTTATATAAATAAGTAATATATTGAATATTAAAAGAAATATAAAAAATAAGTATAAACGCATAAAAAGGGAAAATAAAAGATAAATATATAAAAATAATATTAGAATAAAAAATTCAAAAAATATTCCAAAAAATGATTAAATTATTAGATTAACCTATAACCCCATGAGCATACATTAATCCATAAAAGAATATGATCTAGAGAAAATCATATTTTATACACAAAAATTATAACCAACAATAATACAAAAGAGACTATTAAACCAGATTCAGGACCAAATGCACCACCCGAAATTATATTATTAGTTGTTTGACTAAAATTAAATAAGGAAGATGTATTAATTCCACTTACATTAAATCCCAGAAGATATCCCTGTGTAAAATTCCATGCACTATGAACACCACCACAAATCCAAATATTATCAAATTTTAACAACATAAATGCTAACAATACACTAACTAATACCAAGTTTATGATAGACCCTACATTAAAACCAATATTACCTGCATGACCAACAACAAACAATAACACTGAGATTCCAATAGCTACAATTACACTATGATTACGTGAAAATAATGGAATAACCCAACCCCTAGTATAAATTTCCTCTGCAAAAGACTGAATGATAAAAGTCAACAGATAAGGTATTGCCAAGTACCAGGTAGAAAAATTCAAATAATCAAATTTATACAAACCCACAAGAGTACCAATAACTGTTACAATAAGAAACATAACAAAGCCTAGACAGAATCCCTTAACTATATATGATAATACTTTCTCCCTAGAAAAACCCATACCCCGTAAATTACGTTTTTCTACCTTTGTAACAATAAGCAATGTGAATAAGATAGAAAAAATAAAACACGTTTGGGTAACAAGAATATAAGTGTCCGTATTTTCTGGAATACCCCTTATAAAAAGGAGAGTCATTAAACCCGTGAAAAGCAGCATGGCAAAAAATGAAAGAACAAAAACAACACCCTCACTTAAAGGTGAAAAATTATTCTTAACATTTCTTGCTTGCTTGAGTGTTTCAGATGTTTCTTTAAAATAATCCAATTGATTAAACATATGTAACAACTACTTTAATTTTGAAATAGTATAAATAGAACTATTTATTGAAATACTTTTTTAAATTCACTCTTAAGATTCTCTATATTCTCATTGAATTTGTTATATTCATTATCATATAACTGCTTTTCAATAGTATTTGCCTGATACTTTAAAGTAGCTAATACAATGTTAAATAGGTTATCGAAGAGTTTTTTAAGAAACTTAAGACTTTTAACGATTAAATCAATATCATCCTGAACTTCATCAACATCTACATGAATATGATGATGTGAATGATCATGATCATGTCCATGAGAATGTTCTTCATCGTCATGTTCCAGAATATGATCCACTGCCTTGTTAAGTTTTTCAAAAATTACTTTAATCATTTCTTTTGTTTCATTAATTTTATCCTCATAATCATATGCAACATCATTCACATTCTTTAAAACAGCAAAAAGAATATTTGTTAATGATAATTCATTGAATGTAATGAAATTTCTAATTTTCTTAGCTAAAAATGCAAGTGCATCTTCATCAAGATTAAATTCACTAAAATCTTTTATTAATGAATCTATCACATCATTAAATCTTGTAATAAGTTGATTAATCATATCATTTTCCATACATTTACACAACCTTTTCTTTAATTATATAGTTATATAATAGTTATGTTATTACTACTAAATTATATTTAACATAATAAACTCCATGCATAATAAAAATATTTAAAAAATGTTAAAGTTATATGGATTGAAAGAATTAGAATGATAATGTTAAGAGAAAATAAAG
>ODAI011957131.1_pt1 | contig 16206 bp, 15 predicted proteins | sample 1539321 | NCBI WGS metagenome assembly ODAI01 (sample SAMN02144231, study PRJEB22623) | gut metagenome | biome: sheep rumen | host: Ovis aries | place: New Zealand
AATAATATTGGCGCGCCTGGAGGGGCTCGAACCCCCGGCCCACGGCTTAGAAGGCCGTTGCTCTATCCAACTGAGCTACAGGCGCAAGCCATAGGACGGCTTCTCCAACGGGCTTTGGCGCACAGCGGCCGGGCAGACCCACCCGCTGACAAGCACGAATTATAGCATGCTCCGGAGAAGCTGTCAAGAGGCTTTTTTCCCTTCAGAAATTCATTCCGCGGGGATATAGCGGCCGTAGATGAATTCGTGCAGGGCTTCGCGGTTCTTTTCCAGGGAACCGGAGGACATGAAGACCACGCTGGAGCCGTCAATGGTTTCATAGGAATAGGTTTTATCCATGGGGATGCGGAACTGCTCCACCAGGGAATCCGAGGTGCCCAGCCGCTTGACGATGCTGGGGATCATCTGCATGGCCAGGTTGAACATGGTTTCCACATTCATGTTGGTGGAAGCATAGTCAATGGAGGTGCTGACCAGATCCAGCAGCCGGTCCAGGGAAATATCGGCCATGACGGACTGCAGCAGGAGATCCATCAGATGGCGCTGGCGCTCCGTGCGGCCGAAGTCCCCGCCCTGGCCGGAGGCGGAGGTGGTATGACGGAGACGGGCATACATGACGGCCTGCACGCCGTCCAGGTGCTGGATGCCCTTCTGCGCCTTCAGGGCAACGCGTTCGCCTTTTTCCCGGGTATCATAGGTTTTGGCGATTTTGCTGGCGTTCTTTTTCAGATAGGCGTTGATGGCCTTGGCCTCGGCCTTGGAAAGATCCACATCCACGCCGCCGAGGGCGTCGATGATGGAGGCGAGGCCGTAGAAGTTGATGGCCACATAGTTCTGAATATTCAGACCGAAGTGGTGATTCAGGGTGCGCATGCACAGCTCCGCGTTGGCGCCGTAGTTGCCTTCCCGGTTCTTATAGTCGAAGATATTGGTGATCTTGGTCTTGCTGGTGTAGCCGGGCACGGCGAGATAGGTATCCCGCAGGAGGGACGTAAGCTTGACGGTTCCCTCGTCCGTATTGATGGAGACGATCATCCAGACATCCGCCCGCTGGCGGATGCCCTTGCTGCCGCCTTCCCCGTCCGCCTCCTGGGACTCCTTCAGGGTTTTGTAGCGGGCATCCCGTCCGTCGGTTCCCAGGAGAAGAATATTGACGACGTTCTCCGGCAGGTTGGGATTCAGCTCCAGGGAATCCGGATCGACGGAGGTATCCCGGGTTTCATCCAGCTCCTCCAGCTCCTCATGCTGGGCCTCGCTGAGGATGAAGGATTCACCTGTTTCTTCATCTATAATAACCTCGTTGCCCTCCTCATCGATGAGAACATCCTCGATGATCTCCTCGATTTCCAGATCCTCCTCGGCAAGGGAGAAGAGAGGCAGCATGCACAGGGCCAGCAGCAGGCAGAGAAAGCGCTTCATCATTGTTTGTTTTCCTCCATGGTTCGGGATTGAGGACGGGCTCAGTCGGGGTCCGTGGCCTCGGTGGGATGGTTGAGCTCATCGAGCGTCATGTCGAAGGCGGGCAGGAAGTCCCGCAGGAAATCCTGGACTTCCGGCAGATCATAGGCTGCCAGGCTCTGGCGAATATTGTCGGCGGCGTAGTCAAACTCCCGGTTGCCGGCCCGCTGCTCCTCCATGCATTTGATATAGGCGGAAATCCGGTCGGCCGCCTTGACGAGGGTCCGGTCATAGCCGGGCGCCTGGTGCAGATAGGGAGAGAAGGAGGCCCGCATGTCCTCCGGCAGCAGCGTCAGCAGCCGCCTGGCGGACAGATCCTCCAGACGGTGGTAGGCGCCGCGGAGCTCCTCGCTGTGATATTTGACCGGAGTCGGCAGATCGCCCGTCATGACCTCGGTCGCGTCATGATAAACCGCCAGGGAGAGCACATGCTCCGGATTGACGTTCCGCCCGTATCTCTCCCGGGCCAGCACGGCGATGGCATGGGCGATCATGGCAACCTGAAGGCTGTGCTCCGCGTCATTTTCCGGCTGGGTGTTGCGCATCAGCGACCAGCGGGAAATGAGCTTCAGCCGGGACAGATAGGCAAAAAAGGCGAAAGCCATGGGACAGACATCAACCTCCCGTCGTCAGATGAGATACCCGTTCATTATAGAGCAGGATGGCGTGCAAGATCAAGCGCGAATTCCCGGGAACTCCCGGCGGGCGAACCGCGCAGCGCTTGAAAGGAAAGGGGAAAGAGTGTATAATACCGCTACGCAAAAGACCGGAGTGTCTGCGGGACGCGAAGCCGGAGGCCGGGGCTGAAGGCGGAAGAGAGGGAAGACAGTGAGACTGAATGTGGCGATAGACGGGCCGGTCGGCGCCGGCAAATCCTCGGTGGCGGATGCCGTGGCGGCGAGGCTGGGCATTCTGCATCTGGACACGGGAGCCATGTACCGCGCCCTGGGGCTGACGGCCCTGCGGCGGGGGATGGATCTTCAGGACGAGGCGGCGATCGTCGCCCTGTGCCGCGGACTGGAGATCTCGGTGACGCATGAGAAGGACGGGCAGCATACCTTTGTGGAAAAGGAGGACGTCACGGGCCTGATCCGTACGCCGGAGGTGAGCATGGCTGCCTCGACGGTGAGCCGGTACGCCCAGGTCCGTCAGGCCATGGTGGCCCTGCAGCAGCGGCTGGCCGCGGAGACGGACATGCTGCTGGATGGGCGGGACATCTGCACCACCGTGCTGCCCCATGCCACGGCGAAGATCTATCTGACCGCCAGCCCGGAGGTCCGGGCGCGGCGCAGATTCCTGGAAATGCAGGCGAAGGGCTCGGACGAAACCTATGAGCAGGTGCTGGCGGAGGTGATCCGCCGGGATGAGCAGGATATGAACCGCGCGGTGGAGCCTCTGCGCCGGGCGGAGGACGCCGTGCTGGTGGATTCCAGCGGGATGAGCTTCGAGGAGGTCGTGGAGACCCTGCTCCGGATCGTGGAGGAGAGAAGACATGCGTGAGGCCGTAACGGAAAAGGATTCGCTGATCTACAGCGTGGGGCGCGTGCTGGCCAATATCGTGTTTCACACGGTGATTCCGGTCCGCTTTCACCACCGGGAGCGGCTGGACCGGGAGGGCGCGATGATTCTGATCGCAAACCACCAGCACGCGCTGGATCCGGTGGTCATGGCCATGGGAGTGCGGAAGCGGCAGGCGGGGTTCCTGGGCAAGAAGGAGCTGGGGAAGATCCCGTGGGTTCGCGCGCTGCTGACCCGGCTGCACTGCATTCTGGTGGACCGGGGAAACCGGGACATGGAGGCGATGCGCGCCTGCATGAAGGCGGTGAAGATGGGCAAGCCGCTGGTGATTTTTCCGGAGGGAACGCGGCGGCACGAGGGACAGATGGAGCACATCGAGAGCGGAACGGCCCTGATTACGCTGCGGAGCCGGGCTCCGGTGATCCCCATGTACTTTGACCGGCCGCTGGCGCCCTTCCACGTGACGAACCTGTATGTGGGGGAACCGATTCCCTGCGAGGATCTGCTGGAGCAGGGCATCAACGCGGAGACCTGCGAGGCAATGAACGAGCGCATGCGGGAAACCTACCGGAAAATGATCCGGGAAATCCAGGCATCCGGAAAAAATTTTTAAAATTTTTTTGAAAAGGATGCAGGAAATGAAGGACAGACAGCGAAAATTAAAAAGATAGAGTTGGATTGGAAGGGATTGGGGCATGCCGGTGGAGGTGGCCCGTCACGCCGGGTTCTGTATGGGCGTCCGGCGGGCGGTGGAGATGGCGGAATCCGTGGCGGAGCAGGGAGTGCCTTCCTGTACGCTGGGAGAGCTGATTCACAATCCACAGGTCGTGCGCCAGCTTGCTGCGCGCGGGCTGGAGCCCATTGACCGCCCGGAGGAGGCCGCGGGGCGACGGGTGCTGATCCGGAGCCACGGGGTTGCGCCGCAGACGCTGGAGGCGCTGCGGGCCGCCGGGACTGAGGTACTGGATCTGACCTGCCCCTTTGTGGAAAGGCTGCATCAGATCGTGGCGGAGCATTCCGCGGACGGGACCCCGGTGATTCTGGTCGGTGAGCGGGAGCATCCCGAGGTTCAGGGGACGGCCGGATGGGCCTGCGGGCCGGTGTACACGGTGGCCTGCCCGGAGGAAGCTGCGGAGCTGCCTGAGATGGAGCGCGCCATCGCGGCGGTGCAGACGACCTTCCCGAGGGATCGGTGGGAGTCGGTGCTGCAGGCTCTGCGGACCCGGATTCCGAAGCTGGAGAGCCACTGCACCATCTGCAGCGCCACGCAGGCGCGGCAGGAGGCCGCAGCGGAGCTGGCAGGCCGGATGGACGCCATGATCGTCATCGGCGGCCGCAACAGCGCCAACACAATGAAGCTGTACGAGGTATGCCGGGCACGGTGCCCTCGGACAATCCTGGTAGAGCGTGCGGCGGAAATCCCGCCCGCCTTTGCAAATATAGATTCCGAAATGATTGGAATCACCGCCGGCGCATCCACGCCGTCGGATTCACTTAAGGAGGTTGTCACACGCATGAGCGAACTCGAGAACAAAACTCTGGCCCACACCCCAGAGGAGGAAAACCACAATGACTTCATGGCGGAAGTCGATGCCACTCTGGTACGGATTCGGCCCGGACAGACTCTGACCGGCAAGGTCGTGCAGATCACCGACGATGAAGTCTGCGTCAGCATCGGTTACAAGGCTGATGGTCTGATCAAGAAGGCGGATCTGGTGGATCAGGATGTAAAGCTGGATGACGAGATTGAGGTCGAAGTCGTCAAGGTGAACGACGGAGAAGGCAATGTGCTGCTGAGCCAGCGCAACATCGTCAACCGCAAGGCGTGGGACGCCCTGATGGAAAAATATGAAGCCGGCGAGTATGTGGACGCGGTGGGCAAGGAGGCCGTCAAGGGCGGCCTGATCGCGGACATGGGCGGCGTGCGGGCCTTTGTGCCGGCCAGCCAGCTGAGCCAGCGCTATGTGGAGAAGATCGCGGACTTCGTGGGTAAGGACATGAAGCTGAAGATCATCGAGGTGGACAAGCAGAAGAAGCGCGTCGTCGCCAGCCGCAAGGCGGTTGTGGCCGAGGAAGCGGCTGCCAAGAAGAAGGAAGTCTGGGACAAGCTGGAAGAGGGCATCGTGATTCACGGGATCGTCCGCCGGCTGACCGATTTCGGCGCCTTTGTGGATCTGGGCGGCGTGGACGGCCTGATCCATATCACCGACCTGAGCTGGGGCCGGATCAAGCATCCGAGCGAGATCGTCAAGCCCAACCAGGAGGTAGACGTGAAGGTTCTGTCCCTGGATCGTGAGCGGGAACGGATTCAGCTGGGTTACAAGCAGCTGCAGCCCCATCCGTGGGACAACGCCGCGGAGAAGTATCCGGAAGGTGCAATCGTCGAGGGCAAGGTGGTCCGGATCACGGACTTCGGTGCCTTTGTGGAGCTGGAGCCCGGCCTGGATGGCCTGGTGCATATCAGCCAGTGCGCGCAGACCCGCGTGGCCAAGGTGGAGGACGCGGTTCAGGTGGGCCAGGTGGTCCGCGTGAAGGTGCTGGGCGTGGATCCTGAGAAGAAGCGCATCAGCCTGAGCATCCGCCAGGCGCTGGACGAGGAGCAGGCGCCCGTGGAAGACGCTGCGCCCGAAGCCGAATACGAAATCGTCGCGACGGATGATACCGTGGCCGAGCAGGTTGCGGAAGCCATCGAAGCGGTGGAAGAGGTTAAGGCGGAAGAATAATTCATCCCCAAACAAGAGGTGCCCTGCCGGTCGGCAGGGCACTTTTTCTGACTGTGCGCGCATGCATGGGAGGAAGCGAAAAGGGAGGAAGCGCTTATGACGGTTCCTCTTTCCCGGCGTCCGGCCGGGGAATTTTGCCCTCCGCGATCTGGGTGTTGACCCACAGCTGCAGGTTGGAGACGGAGAGGGCGATTTTGTCCAGCACGGATTTGATGGATACAAAGTCGGGATACTCATCCGGCCGAACCTGGCCGTCCTCGACGATTTCCAGCAGCCGGTCCCTGCTGCGGGTGAGGCGGTTCAGGGCATTCAGGGTTTCCACGGCGATCTGGGCGAGCTCCTTGGTTTCGGTTCTGGGCGCATGAACCTGCCCGATGGGACAGGCGTAGGCGCAGTATTGATTGAGCAGGACCGGCGCCTTATAGGCCTCCGCCAGAAGCATCACATCCTCCGGCTGAATCTGCGTGCGCCCATTCTCAATCTTTTCCAGGCGTTCGGGGGAAAACCCGGGGATCAGCTCAGCCGCCTTTTCCCGGGTCAGGCCCAGATCCTCCCGGGTGATCTGATAGATGGATTTATTCGCCTTGACTGATTTCCGACCCATCGTTTTCTCCTCCTTCGAGCGTGATATATTTTTCATGAACCCAGCCGCGCGCGCCCCGTGCCTCGACCAGGAAGAAATCATTCTTCTGTTCCACCACGGCGATATGGCTGCCGATCTTCCATTCGGCAATGACGCGGGCTTTGGCGGAATGATCCGCGCGCACCTTGACGGTGGACGTGCCGGAGGACCGGCCGCCCACGGTGATGAGGCCGGTGCGGAAGCCTTCCGCCGGCAGATCGAGCAGGGTGACGTCCGCCCGGTTGATATAGCCGAAGGTGCCCTTGTAGGCGACATAGACCGTGGCGGGATTCAGCTGCAGGGGCAGGAGAAGCGTTCCGGCGGGGATGAGCTTGTACCCGGACATCTTTTTCCCTTCCCCGTCCCGAAGGGTGGTACCGCTTTTTTTGGACACCATGGCGATCTGCGGAGCTTCCGCGCCGATGCAGCGCCAGGTCAGATCCCGGGTGAGAACCCAGCGGGGTTCCTCATCGCCCTCTGCGGACACCCGGCAGAGCATGGTTCCCACCTGATCGAGGGAGACGCCGAGAGATTCGCCCTCCGCGTTCAGCGTCAGCCACCGGGGACGGATCAGCCGCATGCCGCGCCGGGCGCAGTAGTCGAGATCCAGCCAGTAGCTCGAGCCGGAGCAGTGCCGGGTTTCAAAAAACCAGCGGACGCCGGGCAGCTCCTCCGGAGAGGCGACGGGGACAAAGGCGCCGGAAGCGTCCTGCGCATAGATCTGCCCGTTCTTGATGCGCTCAAAGGTGGCGCTGGGGGCGGAATCGACAATGTGCACGCGGGTGCCGTCCTCGCTGAGGCCGTCCGCGAGAGCGATATGTCCGATGACGATGCTGAAGCTGAAGAAATCCCCCCGGCGAAGGCAGGCCGCGATATCGGCGGCGGATTCATCCAGATCATCCTGCGTGATGAAGTCATAGACCTGCCCAGCCTGGGTCAGGAGCCGTTCATTGGCGGTGCCGCCCTTGACCAGACAGCCCGCATAGGTTTTCCCCAGCGCGGAGGGCAGCAGCTCCTCCCCGGAAAAGCCCAGGCGCTGCATGGCATGGCTGAGGGTAAAGAGGGCGCAGCCGGCTTTTTCAACGGTGCTGGAGCCATAGGAGCTTTTTTTCCACCAGCCGTCCTTCTGGCTGTAGATGACATCGGCGCCCATCTGAACCGGCGTTTCTCCCCGGACGGGAATCTGAACGCTGGCGGTTTCCTGATCCTTTTTGCCGTAAATGACGGTCACGGTCAGCGTATAGTCCGCCTCCTCCCTGGGCCGGAAAGCGGCGGAAAAATGAGAATCCTCCTTCCCGGAGAAAACGACGCCCCCGGCGGTGCGGAGCTCATAGATCACGCTTTGCGCCTCCCGATCCGGCCGGACGAGGACATCCACGATCTCCCCTTTCCGGGGAGCCTCCGGAGAAAAGGAAACGGAGATCTCAGCGCGGACGGGAAGGAACACCCACAGGCATAGCAGCAGGCAGCCCCAGAAAGCAATTTTACGCATGGATTCGCCTTTCTTTACTGGAGAAGATAAACCGCCGCATCGTGGGCGGGCAGGGAAGAAGCGATCCGGGAGGCGACGGCCGGCCGGCCGGACCAGAGCTCCCGGGCATGCCGGAAGGGGGTCTCCAGGGCGTTCTCCGGCAGGGCGATCCTGCGGCGCCGGTCGCTGAGGTTGAAGAGGGCGACATAGCATCCATCCCCCTGAATGCGCGGCGCGACCCAGACGCTTTCCGCCTCCGTGGTCAGGAGAGGATGCGCCCAGTGGCTCTGCTTCTGGATCTCCAGCACATCCGCACAGGTCAGCAGATTCAGGGTGAAGGCGTCGTTGCGGGTCAGCTCTCCGCCGATCATCAGGGGGGAGCGGAGCATGCACCAGAGGGTCATCATGGTGCGCTGCTCCGCCTGGGTGAAGCGGGTCCAGTCCTCAGGATTCTCGCACTGACGAAGGGCTCCCAGGGGCAGCATATCCGCGTCCGGCCAGTGCCCCGGGCCGGCGTGGACGCACCATTTTTCAGCCCGCTCAAACATGCCCCGGAGCAGCTGCCAGTCATCCCAGAAATCATCGGTGATCCGCCACATGTTGGCATAACGCTTGAGATGCTCCGCCTGCTCCAGCGGGGCCGGGCCGGGGGAAAGGCTGAGGACGATGTCCCGCCCGCAGCGGCTGCGGGCCTCGGATATCAGCTCGATTTCCCGCCGGCAGTGGGGATATTCCCGGGCGATATCGTCGCATTTGACAAAATCCACGCCCCAGGAGGCATAGAGACGGAAAAGGCTGTCATAGTAAGCGGCGGCTGCGGGTTCATCGCAGCGAAGACCGTACATGTCCGGATTCCAGGCGCAGACGGAGTGGGGATTCGCCGCCTGATCACAGGTCAGGTCGCTGCCTTCAATGGGCCGGCGCAGGTGCGCGGCCATGCGGGGCATGCCGCGCATGATGTGGATGCCGAACTTCAGCCCCAGGCTGTGGATATAATCCGCCAGGGGACGGAAGCCAGCGCCGCCCGCGGCGCTGGGAAAGCGGTTGACCGCGGGAACCAGGCGGCCAAAGTCATCCATGTCCAGATCCGCAAAGGGGGCATAGCTGTGATCCGCGGCATCCGGCCGGGACCACTGAATATCCACAACGATATATTCCCATCCGAAGGGACGGAGAAAACGGGCCATATAGTCCGCGTTGGCGCGAACCGTGGCCTCTGTCACCGCGGCACCGTAGCAGTCCCAGCTGTTCCAGCCCATAGGGGGCGTCTGCGCAATCATATTCAATATCCTCCCGCACAAAATCCCTACTATTATAGCAAAGCACCGCCCGAAGCGCAATAAGACGCAAAAAAGCCGCGGCGAAGGGCCGCGGCGGACGAAAGCCGGATGCTCAGGCGGAGGGATCGGAGGTCAGGAGGGCCTCCGCGGTATCCGAGTCGGAAATGAGGATATCCAGGAAACCGGCCAGGAGCGCCGCCCGGATCGCGGGCACCTTCGAAACGCCCGCCGCGACGCCGATGACCTGGGGCAGCGTGCGGAGCCGGTCCAGGGAGGTGGAGATCAGGCGCTCCTCCACCGGGCTGGGAATGAGCCTGCCCCGGGCATCCAGAAAATGGGTCAGCACCTCCCCCTGCGCGCCCTGCGCGGTGAGATGCTCGAAATCGCTCCGGCTCAGGATGCCGTTGCGGAAGAGCGGCGCATCCGGACTCACGGAGCCGATGCCGACGACGCTGAGCTGCGCCTGAGAGATCATCCGGCTGATCCGCTTCACCTCTTCCGTCTGCCAGATGGATTCCGCAAACTCCCGGGAAGGGGCCAGCAGCGGCGAGGGAATGAGATGAAGCCGGGCCGTGAACACGGACTGCCGGGAATCGGGCAGATAGCCGCTGACACCCCCCGTGAGGGAGACGCAGGTGATCGGCGTGGAAGCCAGCGAGGCCAGGCGGCGCAGGAGCAGGCCCGCGGTTTCCCCGCTGCCGATGTTGATGAAGCTGTCAGGCTTCAGATGCTCCAGGATATACATGCCGGCGGCATTGGCCGCGTTTTCACTGATCAGGGCCGGATCCACCGGTCCGGGAACCAGAAAAACATCCTGCAGACGATAAGTCTCCATCAGCTGCTGCTCCAGCCGAAGACGCCGCTCATTGCCGCGGCGGAGGCTGAACTGGATCATCCCCGCCTGGCGCGCCTTTTCCAGCAGGCGAATCACCCGGATGCGGCTGATGCCCAGACGCTCGGAAATCTGCTGCTGCGTAAGATCCTGAAAGTAATAATACCATGCCGCTTTGGCCATCAACGCTTCTTCGTACGTCATAATCCCCGACCTTAACAAAAGTTCAGCGCATAAACATATGTATTCTGTATACAAATTATAGCATTCTCATTTTTTGCCGTCAAACGGGGGAATCCGGGATTGCGGCGTGAAAAAAGCCGCTATAGATGGAAATGGGGACCTTTCGCTCTTTCTTGCAAAAATCGGAATCGTTCACGGATGCGCCCTTCTCCAGATTGCGCGGGCGGAGGGGAGTATGATAAAATGCGGTATATCACATGCTGAGGAAGGGATGCACATGGCCATCAGAAGGGCGACGCGGGAGGACCTGGCAGGGGTGAAACGGCTGCTTTATCAGGTCAATCAGATTCATGCCGACGGCCGGCCGGATCTGTTCAAGGCGGGAGGCATCAAATATACGGACGAGGAGCTGCTGGCCATTTTCGAGGATCCTGAAAGGCCGGTGTTCGTGGAGGAGAAAGCGGGGCGGGTGCTCGGATACGCATTCTGTATGCTGGAGGAAACGGCGGAAACCACGTCTCTGCGCCCGGTGCGGACCCTGTATCTGGATGACCTGTGCGTGGACGAGGACGCGCGTCACGCGCACATCGGCCGCCGGCTGTACGACCGGGCGGTGGAGGCCGCGCGGGAGATGGGATGCAGCCGGATCACGCTGCATGCCTGGAATTTTAACGTGGACGCCTTCGGTTTTTATGAGGGGCTGGGCATGAAGCCGCTGTACACAACCATGGAGCAGCGCCTGACCGACTGAAACAGAGCGAAGGAAGGACCGGGACTGCGGGGAGGCAGAAACATGAGTATTGTGGTGCTGGGCTCGGTATTTGTGGATGTGAAGGGATATCCGACGGGGAACTATATTCCCTGCGGACGCAATGCGGGGACGGTGCGGTATGTGCACGGCGGGGTGAGCCGGAACATCGCGGAGGATCTGGGCAACCTGGAGCTGAACCCTGTATTTCTGAGCCTGGTGGACGAGACCGGCGTGGGTCAGGATGTTCTCAGCAAGCTGTGCAGACACGGGGTGGATACGCGCTATGTCCGGAAGGTGCCTGACGGCATGGGAACGTGGCTGGCCGTGTTTGACAACCAGAACGATGTGTGCGCCTCCATTTCCCAGCGGCCCGATCTGACGCCGCTGCTGGATGTGCTGGCGGAGCATGGGGAGGAGATCTTCTCCCGGGCGGACAGCATCCTGCTGGAGCTGGATATGGACAAGGAGATCATCCGGGAGGTTTTCCGGCTGAGCGAGCGCTACGGGTGCCCGGTCTACGCGGCCGTATCCAACATCAGCATCATGATGGACCGGCGGGATTTTGTGCAGCGGGTGGGCTGCTTTGTATGCAACCGGCAGGAGGCGGAAACGCTTTTTTCCGACGAGTTTGACTCCCGGGAGCCGGAGGTGCTGGCCCGGCAGCTGGCCTCGCAGGTGGCCGCGGCGGGGATCTCCTCCATGGTGGTCACGCTGGGGGCGGCGGGGGCCGTGTGGGCGGAGGCCTCCGGACGCTATGGCTTCTGCCCGGCCTGGGAGGTGGCCGTGGCGGATACGACCGGCGCCGGGGATGCCTTTTTTTCCGGCGTGGCGGCGGGGCTGACCCATGGAAAAACGCTGGCGGAAGCCTGCGATATCGGAACGCGGCTGGCGGCCTCCGTAATCTGCACGCAGGACAACACCTGTCCCCGCTTCCGGCCGGAGGAATTCGGGCTGCGGTGAGGGCGCCGCGGCGGAGAAAAGCAGAACATCGCAGATACAGAATTGCGGGCCCGGATCATATTGACGGCCCGGAAACGGGAGTGTAAACTGGAGCGGATTGCACGGGAGGGGTTAGCATGAAACAGACAGTGTTCACCGGCGCGGCGACCGCCATCATTACGCCGATGTGCGCCGAGGGCGTGGATTACGAGGCGCTGGGCCGGCTGATCGATTTTCAACTGGAAAAGGGCATTCAGGGCATTGTGGCCGCGGGAACCACCGGAGAGGGCAGCACGCTGACGGACGCGGAGTTCGAGGCGCTGATCACCTTCTGTGTCCGGCGGGTGGCGGGCAGGGTGCCGCTGATCGCGGGCAGCGGATCCAACAATACGGCGCACGCGATTGAGCGCACGCGCACAGCCTGTGCCGCCGGCGCGGACGCGGTGCTGCTGGTGACCCCCTACTACAATAAAACCACGCAGCGGGGGCTGGTGGCGCATTTCTCCGCCATCGCGGAGGAGAGCACGGTGCCCTGCATCCTGTACAACGTGCCGGGCCGGACGGGGCTGAACATGCTGCCGGAGACGCTGGCGGAGCTGAGCGGGCATCCGAGGATTGCCGCGGTCAAGGAGGCCTGCGGAAATATCAGCCAGGTGGCCAGAACGCTGGCCCTCTGCGGGGACTCGCTGGATGTCTACTCCGGATGCGATGATCAGATCGTTCCGACGCTGAGCCTGGGCGGACGGGGCATCATCTCCGTGATCGCCAACATCCTGCCGGCGGAGACGCAGGAAATCTGCGGCCGCTTTTTCGCGGGAGACGTGGCCGGGGCCGCGGCCCTGCAGCTGAAGCTGCTGCCGCTGATGAACCAGCTGATGATCGAAACGAATCCGATCCCGGCGAAGGCTGCCTGCGCGGCGGCCGGCTGGTGCGAGGAGCGCCTGCGGCTGCCCCTGGTTCCCATGGGAGAGGCGAACCGTGAAAAGCTTTTCGCGCTGATGCGGGAGGCCGGACTGAGGCTGGCATAACCGGATAAAAGAAAGGAACAGGGGAGCATGAGAATCATTCTGAGCGGATATGGCGGGCATATGGGCCGGGAGGTCAGAGCCTGCGTCGCCGCGGCCGCGGACATGGAAATCGTGCAGGGAGTGGATCCGCTGGCGCCCGGCGAGGACGGCCTGTGCGTGGGCTCCTTCGCGGAATGCACGCGGGACGCGGATGTGGTGATCGACTTCAGCCATCACGCGATGACCGCGGAGCTGGTTGCCTTTGCGCAGGCGGCGGGGCTGCCCCTGGTGCTGGCCACCACCGGACAGACGGAGGCGGAGCGGGCGCTGATTGATCAGGCGGCGGAGCATATCCCCGTATTCCTGGCCGCGAACTACAGCCTGGGCATCGCGACGCTGAGCGATCTGGTCCGGCGGACGGTGGCGCTGTATCCGGATGCGGAAATTGAAATCGTGGAGCAGCATCACGACCGGAAGATCGACGCGCCGAGCGGGACGGCCCTGGCGCTGTTCGAAGCGATCCGGGAGGTACGGCCCGGGGCGGTGGCGCATATGGGGCGCGCCGGCCAGGGAAGGCGCACCCGCGAAGAGGTGGGGATTCACGCCATCCGCATGGGCAACATCGTCGGCGTGCATGAGGTCATGATCAGCACGCAGAATGAATGCATCACCCTCCGGCATCAGGCATTCAGCCGGGGCGTGTTCGCGGAGGGCAGCCTGAAGGCGGCGGCGTTCCTGCAGGGCAGAGGACCGGGCCTTTATGATATGAAGGATTTGCTGAAAGGGGAAGCGGAATGAAAATCGGCATTTTCGGATACGGAAATCTGGGACGGGGCGTGGAGCTGGATGCCCGCCTGCACCCGGATCTTGAGCTGATGGGTGTGTTTACCCGGCGGGATCCGGCCACGGTCAAAACCCTGACCGGCGTGCCGGTATACGCCGCGAAGGAGCTGGAGACCCGGGCGGGAGAGATCGACGTGCTGATTCTCTGCGGCGGCAGCGCCTCGGATCTGCCTGAAATGACGCCCGCGCTGGCGGCCAAAATGAATGTGGTGGATTCCTTCGACACCCACGCGCGCATTCCGGAGCATTTTGCCCGGGTAGATGAGGCGGCCCGGGGCTCCGGGCACACGGCGCTGATCAGCGGAGGCTGGGATCCCGGCCTGTTCTCCCTGGCCCGGCTGTACATGAATGTGGCGCTGCCCGCTGGAAAGGACTACACCTTCTGGGGCAGGGGCGTGAGCCAGGGCCACAGTGACGCGATCCGGAGAATTCCGGGCGTCCGGGATGCGCGTCAGTATACGATTCCGGTGGAGGACGCGGTGCGCCGGGTGCGCGCCGGCGAGAATCCGGAGCTGACCACCCGGGAAAAGCACACCCGGGAATGCTGGGTCGTGGCGGAGGAGGGCGCGGACCGGGCTCTGATTGAGAAGCAGATCCGGGAAATGCCCAACTATTTTGCGGACTACGATACGACGGTGCACTTCATCAGCGAGGAGGAGCTGAAGCGGGATCACGCGGGGCTGCCCCACGGCGGATCCGTGATCCGCGGCGGCACCACCGGCGAGGGGGATCAGCACCGGCATGTGATGGAGTTTTCGCTGAAGCTGGATTCGAATCCGGAGTTCACGGCCTCGGTTCTGCTGGCCTGCGCCCGGGCAGTGGGGCGGATGAACCGTCGGGGAGACTGCGGCTGCAAAACCCTCTTTGACGTGGCGCCGGCGGATCTGTCGCCGCTCTCTCCGGAGGAGCTGAGAAGGCGCATGCTGTGAGCCTTCCGGGAAGGGGAGTATGGGATGACCATTCATGGACTGCAGAAAATGACCCTGCTGGATTTTCCCGGCAGGGTCGCATGCACTGTGTTTCTGGGCGGCTGCGACATGCGCTGCCCTTTCTGCCATAACGCGGAGCTGATTGACGGATCCGCGCCGGCGGCGCTGACGGAGGAGGAGCTGCTGCGCTTCCTGCGGAGCAGAACCGGTCTGCTGGACGGCGTGGCCGTGACAGGGGGAGAGCCGACGCTGCGCGCGGATCTGCCGGCGTTCCTGGGACGGATCCGGGAGATGGGCTACCCCGTCAAGCTGGATACGAATGGGATGCATCCGGAGAGGCTGGAGGAGCTGATCCGGGCGGATCTGGTTCAGTATGTGGCGATGGACATCAAAAACAGCCCGGAGCGCTATGCGCGGACCGCCGGGCTGGAGCATCTGGATCTGGCCCCGGTGGAAGCAAGCATCCGGCTGCTGCTGGAGGGCCGGGTGGACTATGAGTTCCGGACCACCGTCGTGGCCGAGCTGCACGACGCGGACAGCTTCCGCGGGATCGGGCCGTGGATCCGGGGGGCGCGGCGGTACTTTCTGCAGAAGTTCACGGACCGGGAGACCGTGCCCTTTGAGGGACTGCACGCTCCGGAGGACGGGCAGCTGCGGGCATGGGCGGAGCTGATGCGGCCCTGGGTCGGGGAAGTGAGCCTGCGCGGGGTGGACTGAACGGGAACTGTGAATTGTTATCCACAGTTTACACAGTATGCACAGTTTCCACAGTTTGCACAAGATATAGTGGAGAACTGGTTTTTATTCGTACAAGATATTGACAATTCTGAAAACAGCGTGTATAGTAGGCTCTGCGCCTGAAGGGTCGGTTCCGGCCCTTCGGTCTCATTATGTATAAACAGGAGTATGGGATATGTATCAGGTTGTCAAGCGGGATGGAAAGGTTACGGAGTTTGAAATCGGCAAGATCGCCCGGGCGATCACCAAGGCCTTTGAGGCCCAGAAGAAGCAGTATCACCCCAGCGTGATCGATATGCTGGCCCTTCGGGTGACGGCGGAATATGAGCCGCTGATCCGGGACGGCAAAATTGCCGTGGAAACGATTCAGGACTGCGTGGAGAAGGTGCTGTCCGAGGCTGGCTACGCGGATGTGGCGAAGGCCTACATTCTGTACCGCAAGCAGCGGGAGAAGGTTCGCAACGTGAATTCCGCCCTGCTGAACTACAAGGATCTGGTGGACGACTATCTGCATATCAACGACTGGCGCGTAAAGGAAAACTCCACGGTGACCTACTCCGTGGGCGGTCTGATTCTGTCCAATTCCGGCGCGATCACGGCCAACTACTGGCTGAGCGAGATCTACGACAGCGAGATCGCCGAGGCGCACCGCAGCGCGCGCATCCATCTGCACGATCTGAGCATGCTGACCGGCTACTGCGCGGGCTGGAGCCTGAAGCAGCTGATTCAGGAGGGTCTGGGCGGTGTTCCCGGAAAGATCACCTCCTCCCCGGCCAATCATCTGTCCACGCTGTGCAACCAGATGGTCAACTTCCTGGGCATTATGCAGAATGAGTGGGCCGGCGCTCAGGCATTTTCATCCTTCGACACTTATCTGGCTCCCTTCGTCAAGATCGACAATCTCAGCCAGAA
>ODAI012795379.1_pt1 | contig 16206 bp, 12 predicted proteins | sample 1539321 | NCBI WGS metagenome assembly ODAI01 (sample SAMN02144231, study PRJEB22623) | gut metagenome | biome: sheep rumen | host: Ovis aries | place: New Zealand
ATACCACTGCGTATTTAATTTAACTATAAAACTGCGAGAAAACTGCGAGAAAGCCAATTGCAAACGCAATCACAGACACCGCTGAAACCACGCAGAACAGGGATAAATCAAAGTGTGGAAAGCTCAGAAACGACTATGTTTCGAGTCATGTCCGTTATGACCACTTCGATACCACTGCATAAATTACTGTAATATTATATCACATAATGGAATAAAAATCAATAGCCGGAGAAATAAAAAACATATATAACTAAAATAACGATGCTTGAAAAAGTCATAATGATGTGATATAATAAATAGAATTACTGGGGGTGATGATTTGGAAAGAGAAAAAGTCATAGTAAAAACCAGCCTTGTAGGAGTTTTCACGAATATACTGCTTGCAGGCTTCAAAGCGGCAGTCGGAGCTGTTACCGGTTCTATTGCAGTTGTGCTGGACGCGATAAATAACCTGAGCGATGTTCTGTCGTCGGTGGTCACGATAATAGGCACGAAGCTGGCAGGGAAGAAGCCTGACAAGGAACACCCACTCGGTCACGGAAGAGCTGAATACATCGGAACTATGATAGTTGCGGCGATAATACTCTATGCAGGTATCGCGGCAGGAGTTGAATCGGTGAAGAAGATAATATCACCCACAAAGCCGGATTATTCGATGATATCGCTGATAATAGTCGGAACGGCAGTCGTGGTGAAGATACTGCTTGGCAGGTATGTTTCGGCAATGGGAAAAAAGGTGAATTCGGGTTCGCTTATCGCTTCGGGCTCGGACGCACTGTTTGACGCGGTAGTATCGGCATCGGTGCTGCTGAGTGCGCTGATATGCAAGTTTTGGGGCATTAACCTCGAAGCCTATGTCGGCTTGCTGATAGCTGTGTTCATAATTCGTGCAGGTGTCGGAATGATGCGCGACACCGTTGATGACATACTCGGCAAGCGTATAGACAGGGAGCTTGTTGAGTCCGTCCGCGGAACTATCTGCGAGAACGAAAACGTTTCCGGAGCCTATGACCTCATACTTCACAGCTACGGTCCTAACAAGCTGATAGGCTCGGTACACGTTGAGATACCGGCTGATATGAGTGCCTGTGAGATAGACCGTATGGAACGCAATATCGCCGAAAATGTCTACAACAAGCACGGGATAGTCCTTGCGGGCATAGGCATCTATTCTGTGGATAAAAGGCACGGAGACCTGCGCGACCGTGTGACAGCCATAGTGAGGCAGCACGACGGAGTGCTCCAGATACACGGCTTTTTTGCGGATACCGAGAAGAAGCAGATAGTGTTTGATGTTATTCTTGACTTCAGTCTTTCGGACAGAAACGCAGTTCTTTCTGAGATACGGAAAGATGTTGAAAAAGAGTTCCCGGAGTGGAGCATAAGTGTAACGATGGACGTTGATATTTAACAAAATAAGCCATAGCAAACCGTATCGGTAAGCTATGGCTTTTATCATTTACTGTTCCTGTTCGCCGAAAATGCGGACAGCCTTCATCATTATCGCGCACTCGAGACGCTTTTTCTCAAGCTGGCAGGAGAGCTTGTGAGCATTGCGGATGTCACCCATATACTGGTAATTGTTGGCGTTGCAGCCGCCGCTGCAATAGAACTTTGCCCAGCACTTGCGGCATTCGGGCTTTGAGTAAACGTGAGCCTTCGAGAAGTCGGCTTTCATCTCATAGTTGAAAGTGCCGTCGTCGATGTTGCCCATTTTGTACTCGTCTATGCCTACGAACTGGTGGCAGGGGAATATATCTCCGTCGGGAGTGATAGCAACGTAATCGTTGCCGCAGCCGCAGCCGCGGAGCCTCTTTATCGCGCATGGTCCCTGATCGAGGTCGAGCATAAAGTGGAAGAAGTTGAACTTCTTGCCGGTCTTTTCGTTGTCGAGGATACGCTTTGCGAGGACCTCATACTCCTTGAAAACAGCCGGGAGCTCTTTCTCGGTGAGAGCGTATTCATCTGAGTCGCCCACAACAGGCTCGATCGAGATCTGGTCAAAGCCGGCGTCATAGAGAGCAAATACGTCGTTAGAGAAGTCGAGGTTTTTCTTTGTGAAAGTGCCGCGGACGTAGTATTCCTTGTCGCCTCTGCCGGCAACGAGCTGCTTGTACTTGGGAAGGATAGTGTCATAGCAGCCTGCGCCGTTCGGGAGAACGCGGAAATAGTCGTTGACTTCCTTTCTGCCGTCGATCGAGAGCACGACGTTGGACATCTCACGGTTTATGAAGTCGATCTTTTCATCATCGAGGAGGAGTCCGTTTGTTGTTATAGTGAAGCGGAACTTCTTGTTGTATTCCTTTTCGCGTGAACGTGCATACTCAACGACCTGCTTTACCACGCGGAAGTTCATAAGGGGCTCGCCGCCGAAGAAATCGAGCTCGAGGTTCGGACGGTCGCCGGAATTCTCAAGGAGGAAGTCGATAGCGTGCTTGCCGGTCTCGAAGGACATCAGCTTTCTGCCCTTGCCGAAGTCGCCTGTCGAAGCGAAGCAGTACTTGCAGCGCAACTGGCAATCATGGGCGATATTCAGGCACATAGCCTTGATCGGTGAGGCAACGGAAGCCTTTGCGAATTTCTCATAGTCGTCCTCGGAGAAGAGGATCTTGTCGTTGTAGAGCTCGACGATCTCCTGATAGCAGGACTCGATGTCCTCAGGAGCGTAAGCCTTGGAGAGCTTTTCCATTACCTTGGCAGGACATTTGTCCTCGAAAGGCGGCTCAACGTTGTCCAGCAGATCGTAGGTGAGCTCGTCCACGATGTGGACTCCGCCGCTGTTTACGTCGAGAACTATATTAAAGCCGTTGAGTTTATATTTATGTATCATTTCAAATAACCTTCCATATGTTTAAAAAATTTGAGGCGGTGAGTATAACAAACCGCCTCAACAGACTTTACCTGATAATACAAAAATAACTTATCTCTCGCACTTCTGGTTAGCAACTGTGCAGGAAGTCTTGCAAGCAGACTGGCATGAAGCCTGGCACTTGCCGCAGCCGCCCTTCTGAGCTGACTCCTTGAGATTAGCCTTGTTGATAGTCTGAATGTGCTTCATAGAAATACCCTCCCTGTAAATATGCGGACTCAGCCGCTTTACTCATAAATTCATTATATCACAAGCGATAGGATTTTTCAATAGTTTTTTGAACAAAAGAAAACTTTGTTAAAATTTGACAATAATGATAGGTGGAATTCGGAATAAACAATGAGGATTTTAACTTAAAGCAAATCATTAAAGCTAAAGCGGCAGGGAGCACGGATATTAGTCCGGTTTCGGGGAATACTCTTCTCTGAGGTGGTAAAATGGAGAGAACAGGGAAAACGGCTGTGATGCCGTCGCTGAGCGCGAATTTGAGCCGTATCCGGGAGATTTCCGGCGGTTCATCGGATATACTGATAAACGAATTCGTGACCGGCGGCATAAGCTGCGCGCTGGTTTGCTGCGAGGGAATGGTCTCGGCGTCGGTCATAACGGAGCTGATATTTGAGCCGATAACGAACATCGGCGAAAAAAATGACGCGCAGGAGCTCTTCCACTATATAAATGAGGAGCTCCTCCTCTCAACGGACAGACCGTCCGTCAGTGACCTTGAGGGGGCGTTCAGGCTGCTGCACTCGGGATTTGCGGTGCTCTTCGCGGAGGGAGCTGATGAGGCTCTCGGCTTCGGCGTACAGGGCTATTCCTCGCGAGGAGTTGACGAGCCCGACGGTGAGGGCAACATTATGGGCGCCCACGAGGGCTTCACGGAGACTATCCGCACAAGTATGTCGCAGATACGCCGCCGCCTGAAGAGCCCGGAGCTCGTTATGGAGCTTATGCAGAAGGGTTCAAAGAGCCAGACCGACCTCTGCCTCTGCTATATGAAGGACCGCGTCCCGAAGCGGCTTATGGCGGAGATACGCCGTTCGCTCGATGGTATAAAGCTCGAGACCATTCTTACCACCGGCTACGTCAGACCGTTCGTGGAGAGCCGGCGCTTTGAGATATTCAGCTCGACCGGAGTCACCGAGCGCCCGGACGTTCTATGCTCAAAGCTGATTGAGGGCAGGGTAGCGATACTCGTTGACGGAGTGCCCTTCGCAATAGTCATACCGAAGCTGTTCTGCGAGAGCTTCCAGACGCTCGACGATTACTCGTTCAAGCCCTACTATGCGACGTTTCTGAGGTGGCTGAAATACGGCGCTTTCATAATGTCCGTACTGCTCCCGGCGGTCTACGCGGCGATAGTGATGTACCACCCGGAGCTGCTCAACACGACGCTGTTTATGCTGCTCGTGGAGTCGGAGAAGAACGCTCCGCTGTCGATAATGACGGAGTCGCTGTTCGTTCTGCTGATGTACGAGGTGATAAGGGAAGCCGGAGTCCGGCTGCCGAAGCCTGTCGGTGGAGCAGTCAGCATAATCAGCGGACTGATAATAGGCGATTCTGCGGTGAAATCCGGGCTCGTCAGCACTCCGCTCCTCACGATGACCGCTCTTGCTGTGCTTGGCGGACTCGTCGTTCCGGAGCTCAATCCTGCCGTGACCGTGCTGCGCTTTGCGTTCCTGACAGCAGGCGGTCTTATGGGACTTTTCGGGATAAGTCTGCTCGCCTGCGCGGTGCTGGTCAACATCTGTGCAACGGAGGACTACGGTTTCCCCTATACTGCGCCGCTCTCGCCATTCCGGAGGAGCGGTATGAGCGATACGGCTTACCGGACGGATATGCAGAAAATGCAGCAAAGGGATTTCACGGTGGAGGAATACTATGAATAGGATAACGGGAAAGCAGTTCTGCGCAATGGCGTTCATCGGGGACATTTTCGCGGTGCTATGTATGAGCGGCGAGGCTGGTGCGATGACTGCCGCAGGCTTCGGGGCAGGAGCGCTTGTGCAGCTCCTTGCGGCACTGCTGTTCGCGGAGGTATATCAGCGCGGCAGAGTCCCCGGCAAGGTGCTCGAGGCTGTACTGCTGCTGTGGATAATAATATGGGGCGGCGTGCTCTTCACGATGCAGTGGCGGACCTCGGAGGTGATATATATCCCCTTTGAGAATTCAGGAGCAGTCCGCGGAAAGCTCTTCGTCTCGGGGCTTATCGCGCTTGTATGCCTGTATATAGCTTCTGCCGGGATAAAGGCGCTCGGACGGGCTTCGGTGATAGCGGCGGCGACAGGAGCCGTGTGTCTTGCGGTCGTGGCGGCGAGCGCTCTTGCGGCTCACGACTGGGATAATCTGCGGACTGCCGGCAGCGGACTCGGCTTTTGCGGCGAATTCGTGCGCGGTCTGAGAGCAAGCGGTGGTATTGCAGGATATATCGTTCTTCTCGGGCTGATGAACGGCAGCTATGTCCGCGAAACGGCAGTCTGCTTCATCGGCAAGGGGATAGCTTCTGCCACACTGATACTCACGGTCGTGCTCGTTACCGGCGGCATTATGGAGATAGCCGACTTCCCGGCGGTACGGGCGGCACAGCTCACGCAGCCCTTCCCGTCGCAGAGGATAGACTCGCTGTTTCTGATAGTGTTCGCGGTGTATGCGGTATTTTCGATAGCAGTGCAGTCTGCGGCGGCAGCTCACCTCGCCGGAAAGCTCGTTCCGCCGTTCAGGCGTTACCGCTGCCTGACCGTTCTCGCGCTGATGATAGGAGCAGCCTTTCTGCTGTCAATGTGACACGAAAGCTGTCGGCTGAACACATCTGCTCCTAAAAATATAAAATACCTCTCGACAAAAGTAAAAAAATGGTGTATAATAGATTTATCACTAATGTTAGGAGAGATATTAATGTCAAAGAAACCCTTTTACATCACAACGCCTATCTATTATCCGTCGGGCAATCCCCATATCGGTCACTGCTACACAACGGTAGCCTGCGACTCGATCGCCCGTTACAAGCGAATGCAGGGTTATGACGTAATGTTTCTGACCGGAACTGATGAACACGGTCTTAAAATAGAACAGAAAGCCGATGAAGCCGGCGTTACTCCCAAGGAGTATGTTGACGGTATCGTGGAGAAATTCAAGAAGCTCTGGAGCTATATGAACATCTCATACGACCGCTATATCCGTACAACTGACGACTACCACATCGAGTCCGTACAGAAGATATTCAAGACTCTCTACGACAAGGGGTATATCTATAAGGGCGAGTATTCAGGCAAGTACTGCACTCCCTGCGAGAGCTTCTGGACAGACTCACAGCTCGACGAGAACGGCTGCTGTCCCGAGTGCCACAGACCGGTCAAGTACGCTAAGGAGGAGGCTTACTTCTTCAAGATGTCTCCCTTTGCTGACCGCATTGAGAAGCTCCTTACCGAGACTGACTACCTCCGTCCCAAGACAAGAGCGGTTGAGCTCGTAAACAACTTCATCAAGCCCGGTCTCGAGGACCTCTGTGTTTCGAGAACTACCTTCAAGTGGGGCGTACCCGTTTCATTTGACGATAAGCACGTTGTTTATGTGTGGATAGACGCTCTTTCCAACTATATTACCGCTCTCGGCTATGAGAACGGCAAATACAATGAATTCTCGAAATACTGGCCGGCAAATGTTCATATGGTAGCAAAGGACATTATGCGTTTCCACGCTATCATCTGGCCTGCAATGCTTATGGCACTTGAGCTTCCGCTCCCGGAGCACCTTGCTGTACACGGCTGGATCACTATGAACGGCGAAAAGATGTCGAAGTCTCTCGGCAACGTCGTTGATCCGTTCGTACTCGGTGAGAGATACGGTCAGGACGCTATCAGATACCACATTCTCCGCGAAATGGCTCTCGGTGCTGACAGCCTTTTCTCCAACGAGATTATGATAAACCGCATCAACTCCGACCTCGCAAACGGCTTCGGAAACCTCGTTTCGCGTACCGTTGCAATGGTGGATAAGTATTTTGGCGGAACTCTCCCCACAGAGCGTAAGAGCGCTCCTCTCGACGACGAGTTCAGAGCAGCTGTTACCGGACTTCTCCCCGAGGTCGATAAGTACATCGACGAGACAAAGATCAAGCAGGCTCTCGAGGAGATATTCAAGGTCGTTGACCGCGCAAATAAGTATATCGACGAGACAGAGCCTTGGAAACTCGGCAAGGACGACTCCCAGAAGGCTCGCCTTGCAGCAGTTCTCTACAATCTGCTCGAGTCCATAAGAATTATCTCAGCCCTCCTCGCACCCTTTATGCCTACTACTATGCCCAAGGTGTGGGAGCAGATAGGTGCTTCCGCTGAGGACGTAAAGTACGAGAACCTCGGAAAATTCGATGTTCTTCCTGCAAACGTCACAGTTCACAAGGGAGAGATACTCTTCCCGAGAATTGACGTTGACAAGGAGATAGATGAGCTCAACGACATACTCCGCAAGAATATGGAGGCTGCTCAGGCTAAGCTCTCCGCAGAGGAAAAGGGCGAGGAAGCCGCTGCTCCGATAGAGCTCGCACCGGAGATCACTATCGACGACTTTGCAAAGGTCGAGATAAGAGTCGCAAAGGTAGTTGCCTGCGAGAAGGTCAAGAAGTCCGACAAGCTGCTCTGCCTCCAGCTCGATGACGGTATGGGCGGCAGACAGGTCGTTTCCGGCATAGCTCAGTATTACGCTCCGGAGGACCTTATCGGAAAGAAGCTCCAGCTCATCGCAAACCTCAAGCCGGTAAAGCTCCGCGGAGTTGACAGCAACGGAATGATCTGTGCAGCAGATACTCCGGACGGTGTTAAGGTAATATTTGTTGATGACAGTATCCCTGTCGGCTCAAAGGTAAGATAACAAAAAGGCGCACTGTGGTGCGCCTTTTTAATTGCTCAGATAAAAGCAAGTATTGACATAAATGTAGGGGCGCTTTCCAGCGCCCCTTTGGCATTATTTATTGTTTTTGAGTGACTCAAAGTAGTCGTCAAAACTAAGTTTGCCGTTTGATGAAACATAGCTGAAGTATTTGAGTATGCGGGAAGCATCATCGGCAGCTGCGAGATCATTGTGGTCTGCATCAGCGCACTTTCTCTGGAGAGCAGAGAGCGGTGAAGGAGAATCGCCTGAAAGGAGTGCGTAGTTCCTCAGAGCTAAGCTCGCATCATTAGCTGAATATCTGCCGTCAAGATCAACATCGCCTACGAGGATATTTCCTGCAACATACTTATATTTGTCGAGTACGGCTATCGGGTAATCCGAACGGCCGCTGAGTTTTTCAAAGGTCTGTGTGAGGAGACCTTTGTCATCGTGCTTTGAACCGATCTTGTCGAGAATTGTAACAGCGATAGCAAGGTGACCTCTCTGATTGGGGTGGAAGTCCCTGTTTTCGCCAGGGAGCTGAATGTTTGTGAAGTAGCTGATGCTTCCGGGATTATCCTTGCTGAGCTCAGTACCTTCGGGGAGAGCGTTGAGGTCTGTGCGGACGTCAGCTATCTCGATACCGCTGATTTTTTTGAGTTCGCTTTCAAATGTATCAAGAACATCATTAAAGCTGCTGCTGATCTGATCCATAAGTGATGGATCAATGGAAGCAGCCTTCAGATATTCGGGAGTGAACTGGAGCGGCTGGTAAACAGTCTGGACTATTACCTTTGCGTCGGGATTTATAGCCTTGACAGCGGTTATGCTGTCCTTGAGGTTGGGGATAATGGTCTTGGGGATTATGCCGACATAAGCGTAGTCCTCGTCATAGTATTTGAGGTTTGCGCAGAGTTTCTTGAGCTCGGAGCTGAGGTCAAGAAGATTTGTCGGACTTGCGTTCTTGTAAGCCTTGACCTTTTCGATGTCGAGGTATTTGAGAAGGTCGGTTATGGTAGGCTCAGTAGGAATATCTGCTGATGTGATGCCGTCCTTGAGCAGCTTCTTCTTTTCACCGAATGTGAGAAGGCGCTTTGAAGCGTAATGCAGGAGGTCGTTTGCTCCGACGGAGATAACGACATATTCAGCGTTCTTGACAGATGTTTTCTGGTCATCTGAGAGTGAACTGATCTTACTGAGCATATCAGTGGAAGTAGCTCCGGAAACAGCGTAATTTGAAACATTTCCGCCGAGGTAGTCAGCACAGAGCTCGCCGTAGTTGTGTTCGGAAGAGCTGAGACCGTATCCGGCAGCAATACTGTCGCCGAAGAGTACAAAATCATTTTTTGTATCCGTACCGGCTGAAGATACCGGAAGAGCGCTGAGTGAAGCCGACGCGATAGCAGCCGACATCAGTATTGAAATGAATTTTTTCATTTGTATCCTCCTTTCGGGATGAGTCCCTGATTAGATTATATACTTTTTTTATTAATATGTCAAGTGCGGCAGAGCTGTAAATATTAACAGCAGACGATAGCGGCAACTGTTATATTGTCCTTGCTTTCGTTGGCGGAGGCTTTTTCGAGCAGAAGCTGGAGACGTTCCGGGAGACTGCGCGGCAGCTCCATAATTTCCTCCATATCTATCGGGGAAACGTAGTCGGAGAGACCGTCCGAGCAGAGTATGAGCACATCGCCGAACTCAGTACCGCCGGCAATGGGGGAAATGTCGATCTTTGGTCTGGTGCTGACGTTTCCGAAGGCAGGGAAGATGATATTCCTGTGAACGTGCGTCTTGCGTTCGGCAAGGGTTATCGAGCCCTCCTCGTAGAGGAGCTGCACGAGCGACTGATCGCGTGAGATCTGGGTTATCCTGCCGCTGCGGAAGCGGTAGAGCCTCGAGTCGCCGACGTTGAAAGTCAGGATATTGCCGCGCTCGTCAACAGCAATGCCGCAGAGGGTAGCCTGCATATTGCGGTTGTCTGGGTTTTCGTTGCTGAACTGCGCAAGGCGGCTGTGTATCGAGAGAAGCTCACCTGAGAGGTCTGTGCGGCTGGTGTAGTGCAGCTCGCTTATCATCTCAAGGCACATCTTTGAGGCAACTTCTCCGGATAATTCGCCGGAAACTCCGTCCGAGACCGCTGCTATGAACGGAGCGCTGAGCTCCTGTTCGGTAGTTCCGCTGTCAATAACGCTCTTTCCGATGAGGAGAGCGTCCTCGTTGTGTGGCATTATACCTTTGTCGGTAAGACCGCAGCAATAGTACATATGTGTGATACCTTTCAGTTATTGGATATTGTAGAGAGCCATTCCGTTGCGGCAGGTGATCTCGAGCAGTTCATCGACCGGTATGCCCTTTATCTCGGCAGCTTTCTGAGCGGTATATGCTATCATCGAGCTGTCGCAGCGCTTTCCGCGGAAGGGCACGGGTGCCATATAAGGGCAGTCGGTCTCGAGGAGAAGCCTGTCGAGCGGTACCTCCGCAAGCGCACGGAGCGCCTTTTTTGCGTTCTTGAATGTGAGGACACCGGTGAAGCCGATGTACATACCGAGCTTCAGTATCTCCTTTGCCGTTTCAGCAGAACCGCTGAAGCAGTGAACGACACCCTTCGGCTTGAATTCGCGCAGGAGAACAAGAGTGTCCTCGCAGGCATCGCGGCTGTGGACGATGACCGGCATATCGAGTTCACAGGCGAGCTCGAGCTGCTCGCGGAAGAGCTTTATCTGCTTTTCACGGTCGTAGCCGTCGTAGTGGTAGTCGAGACCTATCTCGCCGACAGCGCGTATTTTCGGGTTTTCGTTTATAGCTTTGCGGACTGTTTCAAGGTAGTCCGCCGGGTTCGTATCGACTGACTCCGGGTGGACTCCGGCAGCCGCATAGATATAGTCATACTTCTGTGCAAGCTCGGAATTCTCTGCCGTGTCCTCGACTGATGAGGAGGCAAGAGTGACGTATTTTACGCCTTTTTCCGGCAGCGAAGCAAGTATCTGTTCACGGTCCTCATCGAAAGCGTGGTCCGCGTAATGAGCGTGGGTATCGAAGATGTTGTTCAAGACTGCACCTCCGATCAGGTCGGTCTCGTCGGAGGCTCAGTGGGCTCACCGAAGTATTCCTCCGGCAGGTTGGAGATGAAGGACTCGCTGGGAATGAAGTCCTTCTCGGCATCGGTACCGTCAACGCAGGCTGCTATCGAGATGCCCGAGCCGAAGTTGAACATATACTGGATAGCTCTCTTTTTCTTGTCGTAGTCAACGGCAGTTACATTTGTATTGGGGATCATATTGATGATCTCGGAGAAGTATCTGTCGAAGTTTGTTGCGATACGGTCGCCGTCAGAGCCGTTTATCATATAGCTGAGGATAGTGGCAGCCTTGAGCGCTCTTTCGGGCTCGCCGCCGGGGAATTTGTTGTAGGTGAGGTACTTGGTTATCTCGTCAGCTGCGAGAGTTTCGAGCGTGCCGTCTCCGGGATAGCCGTTGAGTTTGATGTCAACAGGGTAGTTTACTCCGCCGAGGAGGTCGCAGACCTTTTCAAATGAGTTGACATCGAATACCATATACTTGTCAACGTCGATCTTGAGGGCTTCCTCTATGAATTCCTCGGCAGCCTGAGCGCCGCCGCGGGTGTATTTATCCTTGAGTGCGATCTGGGTGTTCTCTTTCTGTGAGTAGAAGATCGAATTTGAGGGAACGCCGATGAAGAGGATATTTTTCTTATAGGGGACTGATCGCATCAGTACAAATGTCGCATTTGAGTCGGAAGGTGCTTCGGGATCGTCAAGAACGAGCAGAATGGTATGGCTGTCCTCTGCGGATACCGAGATAGAGCCGTTTCTCGGAGGCGGTTCTTTGATCTTGTCGTCCTTTTTGCCGATGAAGTTGTGGTAGATGAAGTAGACTGCACCGCCGACGAGGAGCGTAGCGATGAAGATGGTCACGAGGAACGGTATGGCAATGCTGCCGACTTTCTTTTTGCGTTTTTCTGACATTGTTTAACTCTCCTTTGAAAAAATGATAATGTCTGTATCAGAATTGATTACGATTTGTATATAACTGAGATGAAAATATTCACAGTAAAATGAATAAAAACGTTTTACGGTTTCCGGTGTTAAAAACCGGAGGGCTTTAATGCGTTTATCAACAGGTTTTTCAACATTTTCCACATTGAAAGCTGACAGTGAATGTTTAAACACAACATTCAACAGTCGGTTGAAAAAGAACGTATCTTCACCCCGGAATCTGCTCCGTAACATAAAAATCACTGCCGGCGGAGCATTTTTATGCAAATAAACTTGAAAAATCCTGCAAATGTGATATAATTAATGTTAGGACTCTCGCTGAGCCGGACTGAAAGGGTTCGGCAGGAGCGAGATACGCTGCCTTACGGCGGCTGTATCCGTGCCGGCTTCGTCTATTATGCGGTACAGATCATCGCTGCTGAATTCAGCGACCTGCTTGCCGCAGCTGTTAAGATAGGCAACGGTCTGGTGAGTCCCTGAACGGTACTCCGAATGATTGTAGTATGCAATGGCGGCTGATGAACAGTCTGCCATAAAGTAGTTTCTTGTGCGGTAAAGCTCTTTTCCGGCACCTGACTTGGAATATACTATGTCCGGATCGGGGCTCGTGCAGATGACCGCATCGCAGCTCAGCTCGACCTTGCGGAGTATTTCCTGCTCGACAGGACGGAAGCGTTCTGCGTGGCGGCGGTAGGGCATTGCACCGATGAGTCTTATGTCAGCGCCGTTGTTTTTCAGGCGGCTGAGGTACTGGGCAGCCCATAGGTCTGTTCCGGTCGAAAGCCCGTCGATGAAGCTGGTGTATCCTGCTTCGATCGCCATATCAATGTACCGGCACAGCATAAACTGTATACCGGTGACGGTCAGTTCGAGGAACGAGTCGTCGTTCCGGTAGGGGATAATGCTCTTTATCCTGTGACCGGTTATGCAGACGGTCTTTTCGGGCTGAGGTATGAAATGCTCCGGCGATGTCAGCCAAATGCCGGAGGTAAGTGATCTTAGCAAGCCAACACCTCCAATATCATACTATATGATTATAGCATAATACACAATAGATTTCAAGGCGTTTTTCTGATATGTAATATTTTTTTAACCGCTTGTATTGCGAAAGAAAGGAATGATAGAATGAAACCCTATCTCAAGAGAGCGTGGGCAGAGGTCTCTCTCTCAAGGCTCAGAAAGAATATGGAGATAATAAGGGGACTCAACTCTGACAGCACGGAGATAATGGCTGTCGTCAAGGCGGACGCTTACGGTCACGGCTACGACAGGGTGTGCCATTGCCTTGCTGAGGAATGCGGCATACGCTACTTTGCCGTATCAAATCTCGATGAGGCTCTTGCCGTAAGACAGCTCTGTCCCGATGCGGATATACTCATACTTGGCTATACTCCGCCGGAGTACGCTCACGAGATCTCAGAGAACAACATTATTCAGGGCGTCGTTTCAATGGAGTACGCTCAGTCGCTCTGCAAAAACAGCAGCGAAAAGGTACGCTGCCATATCAAGATAGATACAGGTATGGGCAGGATAGGTCTGAGGTATGATGAGCCGGCTGAGTGTGCGGAGGAGATAATCCGTATCTGCGGAGTTGAAGGACTATCGGTCGAGGGAATATACACTCACTTTGCCGTTGCCGACAGCGATGATCCCGACAATATAAGCTACACCGACCGTCAGCAGGCCTATATAACCGATACCTATGATGAGCTCGTGAAGAGAGGCGTAAAGCTCAGACATATGCACTTTATGAACAGTGCCGCTACCTGTTACCGCAATGACAGCAGGAGCACTCTCTCCCGTGCAGGTATCATAATCTACGGTCTGCACCCGGATATAAGCCTTGATATACCTGAGGGGCTCGAGCCTGTTATGGAGCTCAAAGCCGTTATCTCACAGGTCAAGACCGTTCCGGCGGGCACCTGCATAAGCTACGGAAGGACGTTCGTCTCTGACAGGGAAATGCGCATCGCTACCGTCACGATAGGCTATGCCGACGGATATTCGAGACTTCTCAGCTCAAAGGGCGAGATACTCGTCCACGGAAAGCGTTGCCATATAGTCGGCAGGGTTTGTATGGATCAGCTTATGATAGACGTGAGCGGAGTACCGGAGGCTGAGTCCGGTGACATTGTTACTCTCATCGGACGCGACGGTGATGATATTATTACCGCCGACGAGCTTGCTTCCGTATACGGAACTATCGGCTATGAAGTAGTCTGCGGCATCTCAAAGAGAGTGCCGAGAATATACATCGACTGAACACTATATAATATGTAAGGAGAATAAAAATGGACGTTATTGAACTCACAAGAGAGCTTGGAAAGGCTATACAGCAGGACGACAGATATATTGCATATATGCTCGCAAAGCAGGTCAACGACAACGACAAGGAGCTCAATGAAGATGTTGAGAAGTTCTCCAAGCTGCGCGAGGAGCTCAACGAGGTAATGAAGAAAGATGTTCAGGCATCTGAGACTGACCACCTCAAGGAGCTCGACGAGAACATTAAGGCTACCTACAAGAAGATAATGAGCAACAAGAATATGGTCGTATTTCAGGCTGCACAGAAGAACCTCGAGGATCTCATAAACAATGTTCAGCAGATAATCACTATGTGCGCTAACGGCGAGGATCCCGAGACCTGCCAGCCCTCGAGCGGCTGCTCAGGAAGCTGCGCTACCTGCGGAGGCTGCGGCTGATGGAGATCGACAGAAGCAAGATCTCCCCGATGATGCAGCAGTACTTCGAGGTCAAGGACAAGTACGAGGACTGCGTGCTCTTTTTCAGACTGGGAGACTTCTATGAAATGTTCTTCGATGACGCGATAAGGGTGTCGAAGGCACTCGAACTCACTCTGACCGGCAGGGACTGCGGTCTCGAGGAGCGTGCTCCGATGTGCGGAGTCCCTTACCACGCCGCTGATATGTACATCAAGCGCCTGATAGATCTGGGCTTCAAGGTAGCTGTCTGCGAACAGCTAACCGATCCTGCCGAGACCAAGGGCATAGTTGTCAGGGACGTCATCAGGGTGGTTACACCGGGTACTCTCACCGACAGCAGTATGCTCGATGACGGAAGAAATAACTACGTTTGCAGCATTTTCTACGACGAGGAGAGCAAGACCTGCGGCGTTGCTTCTGCGGATATTTCCACCGGTGAAGCAGCTGTCAGCTTCTTTGAGGGCAAGGATATGGAATCCGAAGTCATCAACGAGCTCAGCCGCATACAGCCCTCCGAGATAATCTTCCCGGACAGCTTTTTCAGTATGAAGAACGTTGCTGATTTCGTGAAGCTGAGACTCGGCAGCGCAGTCACGCTCCGTGAAGCGGAACGCTTCACGCCGTCGCGCAACATAGGTATAGTAACGGAACTTCTCGGAGTCGCGACGGCGTCAGAGCTGGGTATCAGCTCTGACGGAGCGGACTGCGCTGCCGTATGCGGACTCTTCGAGTATATCAAGGATACGCAGAAGTCATCGGTTTCGAGGTTTACGGGCATCGAGGTAGTCGGCGGCGACGCATATATGGGGCTCGACCTCAATGCAAGGCGAAATCTTGAGCTCACGGAGACTCTGCGCAGCAAGGAGAAAAAAGGCTCGCTGCTGTGGGTGCTCGACTCGACGAGGACTTCTATGGGAAGAAGAATGCTCAAGAACTGGATAGAGCAGCCGCTGAAAAGTCCGGCGAAGATAATCGCAAGACTCGATGCGGTCGAGGCTCTGTACAAAAAGAGCGTAGTGACAGGGGAGCTCTCCGAGCTCCTTGAAAGAGTCTACGACCTCGAACGCCTGATGACGAAGGTGATGTACAAAACTGCTACTCCGCGCGATCTCAAGGCTCTTTCCGCAACAGCTGCACAGCTGCCGGCGATAAAGGAGGAACTCGCGAAGCTGGGCGACTCAAAGCTGCTTGCAAAGCTGAGCGGAGAGATCTCCGATCTCGGCGAGATAGTGAACCTCGTGGAAAACGCCATAATGGACGAGCCGCCCGTTTCAGTCAAGGACGGCGGCGTGATAAAGGAGGGCTTCAACGAGGAGCTCGACTCCCTCCGCCACATTATGAACAACGGCAGAGGGATTATCGACGAGATCGAACAGCGCGAGAAGGAGTCCACCGGCATCAAAAACCTGAAAATTGGCTTCAACCGTGTGTTCGGCTACTACCTCGAGGTAACACGTTCTTACTATGATCTTATCCCTGAGGGCTGGATACGCAAGCAGACTCTTGCAAACGCCGAGCGCTTTATCACCGAGGAGCTCAAGAATGCCGAAAACGCTATACTCGGCGCTAAGGACAAGGCGCTTTCACTCGAAGCAGATATTTTCTCGGAGGTCAGGGACTTCCTTGCAACAAAGCTCGCACCCGTTCAGCAGACTGCTTCTGCGGTCGCAGCGGTAGACGTTCTCTGCTCATTCGCTGACGTTGCACTGAGAAACCAGTACGTCAAGCCG
>ODAI010122959.1_pt1 | contig 16205 bp, 15 predicted proteins | sample 1539321 | NCBI WGS metagenome assembly ODAI01 (sample SAMN02144231, study PRJEB22623) | gut metagenome | biome: sheep rumen | host: Ovis aries | place: New Zealand
GATGTATAAGCTTACGCCATCCTGGCTTTTATAGCGTGAGACACTGGCCTACCTGTAATTACACTTCTTTTGACCCGTAACATATTGACTATGTATCTGCGCCACTTGATTTATCGTCATGTTCTGGTTCGCATCTGTTTCCATGTAGTATCTTTCTGGAGGACAAATCATCAAACTCTGAGGATTAAACAACGGACCGAAGCTCAGTGAGAATCCTTTTTTCAATAGTTGCTCTGCCAGTTGCGGCTTACCTCTAAAGCCATGAACTATAAACGGAACAGAAGAGGGAATATAAGCAGCCATTAATTCACTCCAACACCCTACACAATGAATAATAAGAGGCTTGTTGATGCTTACTGCCAACTCTGCCTGTTTCTTATAATACTCCGTCTGTTGTGCAAGACTTATCTCACTGCGCCTGTCCAATCCGCATTCACCTATGGCCTTAAGCTGTGAATGCGAGGAAAGTGTTTCAAGTTGTCGATAAACTTTATCCCAGTCACCTGCAAAAAGAGGAAATATACCCGCGGAATATTGGCGCCCTGCTACAGGACGGAATGACATCGGGTCTTCAAGGACGTCCATTGGAAGATTAATAAATGCATTCGCAGGCGCATCTGCATTATGGGTATGAATATCAAATATATTTGTCATCTTCAAGGTACGGGGTCATAGCCGCTGCCACCCCAAGGATGACAGCGCAAAATGCGCTTAAGAGCCAGCCATCCGCCTTTGAAAGGCCCATATTTCTTAATAGCCTCAATAGCATATTGGGAACATGTCGGCGTAAATCGGCAACAGGCAGGTGTATATGGCGAAATGGCTGTTTGATAAAACCTGACAGGGAGAATGAGCAACTTTCCCAAAAGACCGTTAATGATATGCAACAGATGTTTCATATTCTATCCCTTAAAGCATATAACAATGCCTGTACACTGGAGACTATTTGTGTTGATTTTACAGGATTATCAGACAACCACAGGAAAGCGATGTGCACTTTTTTTCCTTTAGGTACCAACGCATCCCATAAGATAGCCTTATTGAGGCGATAAGCTTCACGTATTTGCCGTTTTGCTCTATTACGGTCAACGGCGAGTTTGAAATGACGTTTGGAGACACTGATAAGGACTTTTATTGGCACATCGTCAGCGGTGTCAGGCATCTCTTTATATATAAGACGCAGGGGGAAATCATTTATCACACCGCTTTTATGCACAAAAAGAGCCTCTATATCTGTCCTTGATACGAGGTGTTCTTTATGTGGAAATCCGTATTGTGCCATCTTGTATTCCTTTATAAAAAAGACTGACGGCATATATTTTTTTACCGTCAGTCGCTTTATCATGCTTTTCAAAGCGGAAAGACGCTTTGCTATTCTTCTCTTTTTTCTACCTTGCCTTCAAGGAAGATATCCAGGGCGGCAGGCATGGACGTTGCCTCTGCGGTTGGCGCTTTCAAGTCCAGCCTGTAATTGCGTGCTTCCATCTCCTTTGCTGCGGCATCGCCCCAGCAGGCAAAAAGGGTCTTGCCTTGTTTGTAGTCAGGAAAGTTGTCTGTAACTGATTTCACACCGCTTGGTGTAAAAAACACGATCATATCATAATCAAAAGGTTTATCCTTATCCAACTGGCTGCTTACAGTACGGAACATGTTACATTCCGTATGCTTCAAACCCCTTGCCTCCATGTCTTCACTCATATTGTGATGGTGCACTTCGTTTTGAGGAAATAAGAAAAACTCTTTTTTGTGTTTTACCAGCAGGTCCAGCAACTCATCCCACTTACCTGTCTTTGCATAGAATATCTTACGCTTGCGATATTGAATGTATTTCTGAATATACAATGCTATTTTCTCTGACACAAAGAAATATTTCATTTCTTCCGGCATAGTGATACGCATGTCCTTGCATATTGCAAAGAAAGAGTCTATGGCATGATGTGAACTGAATATGATAGCGGAATGCTCAAGAATATTAACCCGTTGTGCACGGAATTCCTTTTCTGTATATCTTTCAGTATGAATAAGCTGCTGGAAGTCTATTTTGATGTTGTACTTTTGCTCTAAGTCAAAATAAGGAGACTTAGCCGTTTTAGGTGCCGGTTGGGATATAAGTATTTTCTTAATCATTGCGCGTTGTATACATGCTTTTTAAACTAAATAAACACAATTGTAAACCTATTGGCCTCTATTAAACACCACCAAAGATAAAAAAGCGGTAGTATTTCAAACGTGCAAAGGTACAAAATTAAATGCAAACTTCCTAATTTATAGGTAAAAAAGATTTGTTTAGTCTTATACATCAGGAATACTTCGAAGAGAATTATCAAGACGAGATATACCCAAATGGAAATCTGAGTTGACAAATCAAAATATACTATTACCAGGGTTAAAATGAAATATCCCGTGGTTTTCAGAAGTGTCAACAAGTGATAAGAGTTAGACCATTGTCCATTGTTCTGTTTGGAGAAAAATGTCCAGTTGGTAAGTTTATATGCTATATTTTTTGTCAGGAAATAGACAGCGCAGACAAGCATGTTCAACAACAAAAGCTTATACGGAGAAGTGCGGTTGAATACATCCGGTAAGGCATACTCTGTATAGTGCAAGAACATTATTGCTAACAGAAAACTGCACAATATATTAGTAAACAGCTGAGATTTTATTTCGCTGTCACGATTGAGCAATACAGCCTCGTTGCGGTCACGGTTGTAAAACAAATATTTCAGCTGCACGCATAACACATGTAAATAGCGTGAGATAATAAACAATACACCGAAAAAACAGATGAGCAGTGTCGAGGTAATAAGTACATCATTGCGCAGACGATAAGGTACAGGGTCTCCGGCAATGCCTGAAAAGGTAAGCCGCAACTCTGAATGCAGGTTTTCGTTATTAGAAAAAAATCCGTCTTTGTATGTCGGAATGTCCTGAAGGTTGTAGATTCTGCCTTTCCTTCCGGGCAACCCCAGTGTGTCTGGCCTGTTGGAAGGGGCTACAATGACAGGCTTGCAATACACCTGCACAATGGAATCCTGTTGCGAAGGCGTAGCATTGCGCGGAAGCAGTTTTAATGCCTGATAAGGGGTCGTCGGGCGATGAAATACAACTTCCTCGCCCGTCTCCTCAAAATTATAAACCGTAGTGTCCGCCTCTTGCCCAACAACCATATTTACAAGTCCTTTTTAGTGTCTTTCTTCTCTCAGGTCACCGTGCTTCCGGTCTGGCAATTCCTCAAACAAACGGACGGCCTCTTCCGGCGTATCTGCAAAAACAAGAATGTCAGCGTTAGCCTCACGCACAAACTGCTCTTTGACACATGTCTCAAACCAGTTTTTAATCGGATCATAAAAACCTGCTGTATTCAGGACTATTATAGGATGATCGTATAATTGCAACTGGCGTGAAGTGACGCTTTCCCAGAGTTCTTCCATTGTGCCACAACCTCCGGCAAGGGTAATTATACCGTCCGACAAGTCACGCAATTTCTGCTTACGGCTTGCCATATCTTCGGTGACATAAAGCTCTGTCAAGCCTGTATGCGCCCATCCTACATCATACATGAACTGGGGTATGACTCCCGTTACCGTCCCGCCTTTGGCAAGGCATGCGTCCGATGACTCGCCCATCAGTCCTGATGTTCCTGCACCATTAATGAGGTTGATGCCTTTTTCGGCACACAATTCTCCTATACGTCGCGCAGCGTCTTTGTATACCTGTGGAATGTGATTCCCTGATGAGCAAAACACACAAACATTTTTTCTCATAGGTCAAATGCTTTTTTAATATCGTTCACACGGTCCAGTTTCTCCCACGTGAATAATTCTACCTCAATAGTCTTTATCCTGTCGTTATACAGAGACTCGTAAGTCTTAGTCACTACTTTCGGCTGGCGGCCCATATGCCCATAAGCGGCTGTCTCCTCATAGATAGGCAGGCGGAGCTTGAGCGTCTGCTCTATGGCATACGGACGAAGGTCAAACATCTGTTGTATCTTCCGTGCTATTTCGCCGTCGGTCATGTCAACATGGCTACGGCCATAGGTATTGACATAGATATTGATAGGCTCAGCAACACCTATGGCATAACTCAATTGTACCAGCATCTCGTCAGCAACACCTGCAGCCACCATATTTTTGGCTATATGCCGCGCTGCATAAGCCGCGCTGCGGTCCACCTTGGAAGGGTCTTTCCCGCTAAATGCGCCGCCACCATGAGCACCCTTGCCTCCATAAGTGTCTACTATGATTTTGCGCCCTGTAAGTCCGGTATCTCCGCTTGGTCCGCCGATAACAAACTTGCCTGTCGGATTGACGTGATACGTTATGTCATCATTAAACAATTTCAGGATGTTTTCATTATGAATAGTTGTCTTGACTCTTGGTATCAGTATATTGATGACATCGTGGCGTATTTGTTGCTGCATCTTTTCATCAGTATCAAACTCGTCATGCTGTGTGCTGAGCACGATAGTATCTATGCGGACGGGGCGGTTGTCATCATCATATTCTATAGTCACCTGACTTTTTGCATCCGGGCGCAGATAGGTCATCTGCTTACCCTCACGGCGTATCTCCGCCAGAACATACAACAGTCTGTGGGCCAAATCCAAACTTAACGGCATGAAGTTTTCCGTTTCATTGGTCGCATAGCCGAACATTATCCCTTGGTCACCAGCTCCCTGTTGTTCCCTTTCTTCACGTTCAACACCACGGTTGATGTCGCAGCTCTGTTCGTGTATGGCTGACAGAACGCCACATGAATTACCGTCAAACATGTATTCCGCCTTGGTATAACCGATGCGGTTAATCACCTCACGGGCAATACGCTGAAGGTCAACATAGGCCTTCGTCTTTATCTCACCAGCCAGAACGACTTGGCCTGTAGTAACCAAAGTCTCACATGCCACCTTAGCCTGAGGGTCAAAGGCAAGCAACTTGTCTAAAACTGCGTCGGATATCTGGTCGGCAATCTTGTCAGGATGTCCTTCTGAAACTGACTCGGAAGTAAATAGATAGCTCATCTTTCTTAAGAGTTTAAAATTCTACATTATAAGACGTGGGAAAGATGTTGAAGACGGAATGCAAGAACAGGCTATATGCCCTGCCTCTTTTCTTTTAGCATTTTTTCCCGTGGTTGCAAGCAGCTCAAATCTCTCCACGTTGTTTCGTGATGCAAAGTTAACTATTTCTTAGGGAACAACTGTATGTTTATGCGGTTATTTATTGTCACCCGCTGAAAATTTGAGTTTACCCGGAGTATCGTAACAGCACAACCTCGCAGTAAAGCTAAAATGTTGTTTTACGAAGAACGTGTGGTTTTGGCACAATCTTTTTTCAGTTCCATCCCATGGAACATAAGTTCCGTCCGGTGGAATTTACATTCCAGCCTATGGAACGGAAAAACTATCGGCAAAGCTTTGAACATCTTTAAGGACATTCACTTTCTGGGATACAGGGGCAATAAATTATTTGTTTGTGATAAGCAGATAGCGCGGGTCTGACTCATCATACCATGTACGCACTATTTTATTCATCTCTCGCCTGTAGAGGGTGGCATTGCCTTCTATGAAACTGTTGAGCAATGCCCAGAAACGTGGGCCATGATTCATCTCTCTGCTGTGGCACAACTCGTGGCACATAGTGTAGTCAATAAAGCGTGACGGCAGGAGCAACAGATATAAAGACAGATTTATATTGCCCAGACTGGAATAGCTGCCCCATTTGCTTGAGGTGCTCTTGATGGCAAGCCGGTTGTATTTGAGTCCCGTCCGTACAGACCATTGTTTCAGTCGCTCAGGGAAAATCAGCTTGGCTTCACGGCGCAATGCCTCACGTATGACATTACGAAACCACGGCTGGAAGTCGCCGACATCAAAACGCGTACCAGAAGGAACATAGACAGTCAAACGACTCATATCTCCTTTGCAGAAGAAATGCTTTTCGTCAGCTTCTTTTATGTCAAGATGAAACAAGTCCGTGTCTATGACAAAGGACAAGTCAATGGGGTTAAATTTTTTATTCAGAAACAAACTCAAGAGTGCCAAAAAAATCAGGACAATGGAAATCAGGTTTCTCTAATTTAATGGGATTCCATGAGAGGAAATGCGGTTTCTGCAGTTCGTCGCCACATTTATAGAAATTAGCTTTAACCTGTTTGCCTGCCAGAGTCCGGATGTTGTGCTTGAAGAAAATTGCATATGGCAGGATGAGCGCAACTTCCCACGTCTTTTGCCCTGACGTCTCTTGAAAAGGCCGTCGTCCCAGAGAAGCCCAGCGTTGCACCGCGCCCAAAGTCTCAGTGCCTGCAAGTTCGCGGTTCTCCCTGCCTGTGCCTGCACCAATGAGAAGAGTGCCAATACAATTACACTCTATGTTGTAATATATGCCATCACCAGCCGGCATGCAGAAGAATTCTACACAACTGTCTGTCCAGACGCTGCCGTTATCTACTCCGTAAATGGCACGGGCAGTGTCTTCCGTAACTTTATAATGTAGAAATACGGAAAACTTGTTATAGGCAATACGAAACTGTACTTCGGGACAATAAGGATAAGCTTCACGCCAGTTAACATTGCTTATTGGGGTAAACGCTATGGCGGCATTGTCCATCACTGTAGGAACATCTATGGCATCGCGTACAATACTTTTAATGAATGGTACCTGCATCTTTTCTTATTTATCGGTTTTCTCTTAATACAAAGATACGAAATTTATTTGTTGACGGGACTCTTCTCTTTATCTTTATTGGAACATTGTTAATACAAATAAAAAAAGCGGTGATTTGTTCACCGCCTTTCTTTTATTTTAAGATATGCTTTTTATTTTAAGTCGTGTGTTTCAGCATATATTTTTTTCTTCGTTTTCAACATCTCTATGTAATCATCGTATGACATCGCCAGGCGAAATCCGACTCTTGGACTTGAACCTTGCTCCTCTCCGTAATTGCGTTTAGATAAATAAAACACATCTCTTCCGTCTAAATAGCTGCCACCGCGGATAACACGCAAAGAACCGTCTGTAGCTCCTTTAGGATTTGTAACTACTCCTTTGGCGTGGTCATTCAAATATGTTTCAGCACTATACCTGTCAGAACACCATTCGCTGACATTGCCTGACATATCATAAATGCCCTATTCATTAGGTTTCTTTTCGGCGACATTATGAACATTTCTTCTAGGACCTCCATATTGTTGTACTGCACTGTTCTCATAGAACCATGCCACTTCGTCAAGATAATTGCTGCCTGCATACATATAATTCTTTGAATCTGCTCCGCCTCGGGCAGCATACTCCCATTCGGCTTCTGTCAACAAGCGATACTTGTAACCGGTCTGCTTGTTTAACTCTGCAATAAAATCTTTACAGTGTTGCCATGTTACGCCATTGACAGGATCAGAAGATTCGTCAAACATAATATCATAATCCACAGGCATTATTCTGTGCCATAATATTTTTGTGACTTCAGTTTCAGCGACAAAATAATCGCTCAGATGTACAAAGTGCGTAGCATCGTCATCCACCGCAGTTGTATCTTGCGCCTTTAAGCCTGATTCTTCTGAACGTATTCCCATTGTAAAAGTTCCGCCCTTGACTGGTAACATAGCAAACCTATAGCCTCCTATGTCCTGCAAAAATGTTTTTTCAGGATAATTGGAAAGAAGGCTTACATGCACAGGAATACTTAACCATTTTTTCATTCCGAGTCCGGAGTTTTGTAAATATACTGTTATTGATGTCGTGTCATCTATCACATTTTCATTTCCTTTAATCGTTAAACGTGCGTATACGTGCATCTTGTCATTCTGATTGCTTCCGTCAGAGGATTTTGTTGTTTTTGTGCCAGGCTCATTATGGGTTATCGCAACGACGGAATTATTGTTTGTGTTCCAGTACGCAAGCGTCCCATAATATTCATTTACGCCCGTTCCTATATAAGCATATACAACCACCGATTCTCCTGGCTTTACGTCAATATATTTTATTTCTCCGTCATCACCTGATCGGTTATAACTGACAAAACGAGGACCTGAATCGTAAATGCTGTCATCATCTGAACTGTTGCACGATGCAAACATGGCGAATGCAAGTGCTATACACATTGTCATCCAAAAATATCTATTCATAGTTTATAAATTTTTATGTTACAAAGATATGTATTTTTTTTTAATGACCTTTTTTTTTGCTATTTTTTTTTATTTTTCTGGGGTGAACATCGGATCCCAGGCAGGTAACATCGTCGGCTTTTGCTTTGACATATCCAGTATATTTTGAGGGATATATTTCTTATTGACAACCAGACGGAACACGTACTCATCAAACCATGAGTCTGTCATAATGATGTGTCCGTTGTAACCATAATCTTCTCCCCAGCTGTTTTCAACCATCCACTTTACAGGTTTGCCCGTAGCATCCAAATCCACCGCCATCAATGTCATGGCGTGGCTTGAACCACTCGCAAATGTCATGATGCGCTCCTTCTTATCCATCAGAAACTCTGTACCCAACAAATCAGCATAATTATAGTTGCCCGCATCCTCAAAGCCGTTTTTAGGATTTAACTCCTTTCCCACATCACATGAAAGATACATCATGGTGCTGTCCTTGATAGACTTAATGGCCATAGATTTAATATCTTCCATAGGAAGATTGACGTAGGTCCAGTTTTTGCCATCATATGTATGGCGGTCAAGGTCTATTTGATAAGTCTTGTAAAAAGGTCGCGTCGGGTCATTCATAAACATTACATAATCATTATGCAAGTCCAGATTGACATACTCTTTATAGAAACTCTGCGGCGTATACTCTTTAGTTGTTACAGGATTGCCCTTTGAGTCTTTAAGTGTCCATGTAAACTTCTGTGGCGGCATGCCAAAACAACGTACTAATATTTTGTAAACAAATGCCATCATCTCATCCTTTTTTGCCAGCAATTCTTTTTCTTTAGCTCCATTCGCTGCCATTTTGCGCAGAGCCAAACCATCTTCACGCAGTTTCAGGCTGATGACTTTAGCATAGTCGGATGTATTATTGCTGGTAAATGTCTCAGGCATGACATCAGAAGGAACCAAACCATATTTCATAATCAAGTCCGAAATACCGGTAAATTGGCCACCGTCACTGATTGGATTTTTGAAAAGCCATTCCACCAGACGATCGTCCATAGGCTTGCTGGCATTGTCTATGATACTTTGTAAAAACAGATTGCTCTTTTCCAACTGGTCATAGAAGAAACAATAATTCTGAGAAAAAGAGAAACTTCCCATATTATATTTGGAAATGACTTTTGACCTCATGACATTGAGACCAGTAAACAACCAGCATCTTCCTGATTTTTGTTGATTGGTGATACCTTTGGATTTTACTTCATTGGAAAAATGAGTGTCATAGGCCGCATTGTTGGCGCTTGTGGCAAGAACTTTCAATCCGTTTACAGCCACTGCATTATTCAATGCCCTTTCGCTTGGTGACAACTCACACGCATTGCGATATTTGTTCAACTGCTCTTGCGTTATACCTTTTTGAGCCATTGCCGGCATAGCCATAATGGCTACTATAATACTTATACTCTTTATTATTCTCATAATGATAATTTTATTTGTGCAAATTTATATATTTTTTTTAAAACCACTTATTTTCATCAAAAATTAGACTGCCCCATATAAAGAAATCTAAGCACATACCACCACATATTGCAGAACACTTTTGACGTTTCTCTTTTGAAAATTTGCTCATTAAGTGTTCTTTCCGTAATTTTGCACCGATTTTATTCTGGAACTTATAAATTATAATCATACGATGAATTTTGTAGAAGAATTGAAATGGAGAGGCATGATCCACTCTATGATGCCTGGAACAGAAGAATTGTTAGCAAAAGAAACCGTAACAGCATATGTCGGCATAGACCCGACAGCAGACAGTCTGCATATTGGCCATTTGTGCGGTGTTATGATGCTCAGACATCTGCAGCGTTGCGGGCACAAGCCATTGGCTCTCATTGGTGGTGCGACAGGTATGATTGGTGACCCAAGTGGAAAAAGCCAGGAACGCAACCTCCTTAATGAAGAAACTTTGAATCACAATGTAGAGTGTATAAAGAAACAACTTTCACACTTCTTGGATTTCGATAGCGACAGCCCCAACAGAGCTGAATTGGTCAACAATTACGACTGGATGAAAAACTACTCTTTTCTTGATTTCTCACGTGATATTGGCAAATGTATTACGGTAAATTATATGATGGCGAAAGACAGCGTTAAGCGCCGCCTTAACGGAGAGTTCCAAGATGGTATGTCGTTTACAGAGTTTACCTACCAGCTCCTGCAAGGCTACGATTTCCTCCATCTCTATGAAACCAAAAACTGCAAACTGCAAATGGGCGGTTCTGACCAATGGGGTAATATTACCACCGGCACCGAACTTATCCGTCGTAAATTAGGCAATGAGCATCAGGCTTTCGCCTTGGTCTGCCCGCTCATTACAAAGTCTGACGGTAAAAAGTTTGGCAAAACAGAAAAGGGTAATATTTGGCTCGACCGTAAACGTACCAGCCCATATACATTCTATCAATTTTGGCTGAATGTTGCTGATGAGGATGCAGAGAAGTACATCAAAATATTTACCAGTTTAGACCAAGAAACTATCAACAATCTTATTGCTGAACATCGTCAAGACCCGGGCAGACGTACGCTCCAAAAACGCTTGGCAGAAGAAATCACCATTATGGTCCATAGCCGTGAAGACTATGAACTTGCGGTTGAGGCCAGCAATATATTGTTTGGTAAAGCGACCAAAGAAAGCTTAGTAAAGCTTGACGAACAGACTTTGCTGGATGTCTTCAGTGGAGTTCCTCAATATGAAATCAGTAAAAATGAACTTATCGGCACCAGTGCCGTTGATTTGCTTGCTGAAAAAACGGACTGTTTCCCCAGTAAAGGTGAAATGCGCAAAATGGTTAAAGGTGGTGGCGTAAGTATCAATAAGGAAAAACTCTCTGTGCCTGATACCATTATCTCAGAAAACGACCTTATCGACGACAAATACCTTATCGCTCAAAAAGGCAAGAAAAACTACTATTTAATTATTGCAAAATAAAAAATTAAGTACAATTTTTGGTTATTCCAAAATGAAAGCGTAATTTTGCACTGGAATTGTTCCATGGTGTAATGGTTAGCACTAGGGTTTTTGGTACCCTCAGTCATCGTTCGAATCGGTGTGGAACAACAAAGAAGGAGTTTGTAATACAAACTCCTTCTTTGTTTCTTTAATGTTTAGTCGTAATAGGCATAAACTTGAATTGTCTGATGTCACCTGTCGGTTGAGGAGCATTTTGATACCAATAAACATGACTTCTACTAAAGTTTTCCAACATCTTGTCGGTATCATTACCCGGACGCCAGTCTGTACAAAATAATGGACGTCCGAAACGGAAAGCCAAACTCATAAGCCAACCTGTCTCTTCCGCAGGTTGCGCAGAAGAAAAAGACAAAACATCACTCATACACCAAATCTGATATGTCAGCGAATCAGACGCGCCGCAATCAAAGTGTAATTGTCTCCAACCATTGCGCCGGCCATGTTTCAGCGCACTTATATAATCAAAATCCTTTGTAAAGCGTTTAACACTGACATATGGTGTCATTGTCAATGGTTGGTTAGCAAAAGCATAGCGACATTCTTGAAACAAACGTGTCACCAATTTGGTTAATAGCGGTTTGTTGCTTATCTTCTCTCCCGGGTGATAATATAAGTCCCACGCCTGAATGTCTCTACTCTGATAATAACGGTCTATCACACTTTTCTCATAGCTTGCCAAGTCCTCTATCAGATAATGCGCATCTTTGTCTGACAACAATGTCGGCATCACAGTTATTCCTGCTTTGTGAGCTAACTTCAACAGCGAGTCTATCTGGACGAAAAATTGTTTACTGTCTTTTCTATATTCCTGAAATTCAAGTTTAACATTGATGCTGTTATATTCGTTGTAATTATTATTGTTAAACCCTTCTATGGCATCTTCAACATTGTTTACACTTTTTCCTTTAACAGGACCTGTTGACATCCACCGCCAAGCCCGCGCCAGTGTCCATCTGTCTGTTTTTTCTACTCCTGGGTCTGATTGTTCGTCCTTATCTGTATATTTATATTGACGTATCATTTCTATTTCTGCCCAGTCATATGGCTCTCCGTCCGGGTAAAGCAAGTCATGAAAAGCAGGCTCATACGGATAATATGTACTTCTTCCCCATGATACCTCCCAATTGGCGTCATTGGCATAGAGACCCCATATATAAAAACCTGTATGATGCTTTGAGAACTCTGTCAATGTTCGTCCGACACCCGAACCATTGACTCGTGTTATACATTCTGTACACACAGATGGGCGATGTCCGGAACGCTCCAACAAAGCCATTATCTTGTCATTGTATCCGCGTCGGCTGCAGGAATAATTATGATAATTATGTATATCCATCTTGCTCTCAACTTCAAAGCATTTTTTGGACAACTCATTTTTATGCTCATCCAATATGTCTGAGCGCCAATATATACTTGAAGTGATGGCTTGAACGGGATTCATCTCATAACACATGTCGGCAATATCGCTGACCAGCTGCAGTTCTCTAATACATTTTTCATCCTTATTCGTCGTAAAGTTTATTTGACCCGGTTCATTATATATATCCCATAAGGTTATCTGTTCGTCTTTAGCAAACGTTCCTAAGACTTTTTTAATAAATGTTTTCACTTTTTGCCGTTCTTCTTTCTGTTCTGCAATTTGTCCTGTAAAGTATTTTTGCGAAACAGGAACGACTAGAACTGGCGATAGTGTCATTCCATAAGGTTTGGCGGCGGCTTTCATTCTATTGATAATGCTTATTGTCGCATCGGCATCTCTCGAAGTCCAAAAGCGCACGCTGTTTAATCCCATATCGTGGGCTTTTTTCAGTATCTGTTCTAAAGGTATCCCGGGATAGGGTGGCTCTGGTTGGTTAAAACCTTTTATTATTCCCACTTTGTCGTACCACTTCCATGCCTGTCGCTCCGTCCATTGCTTACGGCTATATACATGTGTAGAACAAATTACAATTGCAATAAGTGAAATTAATAATCTATACATCCTATTTTTATTTGAAGTCGTATGCGTGTTTCGGATAATCTAATGTATAATGCAAACCACGGCTTTCTTTTCTTTCTATAGCCTGACGTGTCACAAGATAGCCTACATTGATGGCATTACGCAATTCACATATGTCTTTAGTTGCTTTTACACGTTTAAATAATTCTTCCGTCTCTTCATAGAGCAAGTCCAAACGCTGCCAGGCACGCTTCAAACGTAAATCGCTGCGAACAATACCAACATAGTTTGACATAATCTGTCCTACCTCTCTCATGTCTTGAGCTATCAAGACTTTTTCCTCATTGGTCATTGTCCCCTCGTCATTCCATTCAGGAATATTTTTGTTATAAGTATAACTGTCTACGAGGCTCATGGCATGTTTTGCCGCCGCATCGGCATATACAACAGCTTCTATAAGAGAATTGCTTGCCAAGCGGTTGCCGCCATGCAAACCTGTACACGAACATTCTCCCACTGCATAGAGCCTGTGAATGCTTGTCTCAGAGTTTAGATTCACTTTCACACCTCCGCAAAGATAATGAGCTGAAGGGCATACAGGTATATACTGCTTGGTAATGTCTATACCTAAACTCATACATTTAGCATATATGTTTGGAAAATGTGTTTTTGTCTCCTCCGCATTCTTATGTGTGACGTCAAGACACACATGATCTATGCCATGTATTTTCATTTCCTTATCTATGGCGCGGGCAACAATGTCGCGGGGCGCAAGACTCAGCCGCTTGTCATATTTCTGCATAAATTCTTCTCCGTTAGGCAACCTGAGGATACCGCCATAGCCACGCATGGCTTCCGTTATCAAATAGGCCGGATGTGTTTCTCCCGGATGAAACAATGCTGTAGGATGAAATTGCACAAACTCCATATCTTGAACGGTAGCTTTTGCACGGTAAGCCATAGCTATTCCATCACCCGTAGCAATGTTAGGATTGGTCGTCGTATTGTATATGGCACCTATTCCTCCTGTTGCGAGTAAAGTCACTTTAGACAGAAAAACATCCACCTTGCCTGTATCAGGATCCAGTACATAAGCGCCGTAACATTCTATATCAGGTGTCCTGCGGGTCACCTCCTGTCCCAAATGGTGTTGGGTTATGATTTCAACGGCAAAATGCTTTTCAAAGATTTTTATATTCGGATTATGCTTTACGGATTCTATCAAACCGCGTTGAATTTCAAATCCAGAGTCGTCGGCATGATGTAATATTCTAAACTCTGAATGTCCGCCCTCACGGTGCAAGTCAAAAGTCCCGTCTTCCTTGCAATCAAAATTAACGCCCCACTTGAGCAACCGCTGTATTCCTGCCGGAGCATTGCGCACCACTTGTTCCACTGCTTCCGGATCACTAATGTAATCGCCAGCTATCATGGTGTCTTTTATATGTTTCTCAAATGTGTCTTTTTCCAAATCTGTCACTGCCGCTACACCACCTTGAGCCTTGGCTGTATTTGCTTCGTCTATTGTTGTTTTACAGAGTAGAGCCACTCTGTGCTTCGCATTAGCAACCTGAAGTGCAAACGACATACCCGCAACTCCTGAACCAATAACGAGATAATCAAATTTTCTAATCATATAGTTTTTTTTGCTTTTGTCCCACAAAATTACAAAAAGGATTATTGACTATTTAAGCTCACGCTTTTATTTTTGTAATTTTGTATAAGTTAAACCATTCTGCACATCCCACATGAAGTGTTATCTATTTCTTTGCATCTGCCTTTTTTCCCCGTTATCTCTCTTACGGGCTCAAGAGGTATATTATCCTGACTCTACTTCTCAAGACACTGTCATCAAAGTAAATTGGTTAGAACGCTTTCAAACAAAAGCTGATTCTGTCATACGTCACAGTGATCTGTGTCAAACATCCCAGACAGGTATTTACTTTTATAACCTTACAGCCGATTCAGCTATCTTTGATTACGGCAGCCGTCAGATGATGCGCCCCGCCTCCGTCACAAAGACATTGACTGCCACAGCCGCATTACATTATCTTGGCGGTAATTATCAATACAAGACAAAACTTTATTACAAAGGCAATATACAGGACTCTCTTTTACTTGGAGATATCTATATTGTCGCAGGCTACGACCCGTGCTTCAACGGTAAAGATATGCTTACCTTTTGTGATGACATCATAAAAAGCGGCATTGACTCCATCTGTGGCCATATATATACAGATGTATCTTTCAAAGACACGACTTTATTGGGATTTGGATGGCTATGGAATTGGAAAAATGACGAAAAGCCCACTACACCGTTGCTTTTTGATGCTGACGACTGCTTTATGACCAAGTTCTTTGAACTGATGGACAGCAATGGTATTAAGCATCCTTCCACATACTCTAACGCACTTCTGCCTAAAGATAGTGCCGTTTTAATTTCAGAATGTCAACATACTATCGACGAGGTATTGTTGCGCATGCTTAAACAAAGCGATAATCAATATGCAGAATCCTTATTCTTCCAATTGGGAGCACAAGACAAAAGTAAATTTCCATCTTATCAACATTCTGCCAAATATGTATTAAACTTTATTGAAAATGAGTTAGGCGATGATGCTGATCTGTATAATATCTCTGACGGCAGCGGACTTTCTGTCTATGATTGCGTTTCACCGAGATTGATTGTAAAATTGTTGCGATATATTTACAAACATGAAAATATCTACCGCCATTTTTATCCCTGCCTGCCCATAGGAGGCGAAGACGGCACTTTGTCCAACAGAATGAAGTCGCCAGCCCTCAGAGGAAACATTCATGCCAAAACAGGCACTTTGAAACGAGTCGTTACGCTTGCAGGATACTGTACTGCCCCTAACGGAGACGACATAGCCTTTGCTATTTTCCATAATGGCATTTATTCGCCCAGAGCTACACGCCTATGGGATGATCATCTGCTGGAATTTTTAACTGCTCCTGAAACTCCATCAGAAATAATGAATTAATTTTGTTATAAACTTTCTTACCATAAAAAATATGAAACATTTTCTCGTTTTATTGTCATTCTTTGTTTCTTACTGTTGCTCCTATTGTTCAGATACTATAGATAGCATGACTATCATCAACCATATTCC
>ODAI013761536.1_pt1 | contig 16204 bp, 15 predicted proteins | sample 1539321 | NCBI WGS metagenome assembly ODAI01 (sample SAMN02144231, study PRJEB22623) | gut metagenome | biome: sheep rumen | host: Ovis aries | place: New Zealand
CACATCCACATCCCACGTCGTGAAATGGTATTTCCGACATTGGCTCATGATAAATTCATACTCCGTCATAGCGATTTCTTTTTTTTAGTTTTGACATAACAATTGATTTGTTGCAAAATTATGATTTACCCCATTCGCCACCAAACCATTTCCCGTCACAAGGCTTGTGGAAATGGAAGATTGATTTGTTGCAAAATTAAAGAGATGTAGATCTTTGGACAAAATAAAAACAGGCATCTGTACGAAATGCCTGTTTAAAAGTATGAAATGAAAAAGTCGACAATCTTGTTGTCCTACTCCCAAACAATATAGTTTACTAACCTACAACTAAAGAGAATCGTAACCCCAGCGCATTGGCTATAAGCATGAAGGTTGAAAGCTGCATGTCCGTCTGTCCTTGCTCAAGCGATGATATATACTCACGCTTCTTGCCGATACGCTCGCCCAGCTGCTGCTGAGTAATTTTCTGGCGCTTGCGCTCGTCACGCAACAATTCGGCATAATACCATGCCTTGGCCTTTGCCTCGAACTCCACACGGCTGGGGGAGCCGGCAGGACCATACTTTTCATCAAAATGCTGCGACCCTGTGTTCAGTTGGGCCAATTTTTTTTCGTCAAGCTTAATCATATCCTCGTCCTCCTCAAATATATTTTTTCAAGATTCGGCGGGCAACTTCTATTTCGCCCTTATATTGCTTTGTGCCCTTTTTCAAAAACGAGTTCAAGAAGAGGACACGTTTACTCTCCATGAACGAAAGGGTCTCCACCGCGAAAATGATAGTGCGGTACTCATTGTTACCAATAGAGATTCGCGCTTCATAGAATTCTGTATCCTCAAGGTTCTTAACGAACTTTTTGTTTACCACGTATTGAGTCTTGATGATCATCTCCACGTAGTCATACTTGGCCTTTGTCTTTTCATCAAGACTGGCATAGTATTCGTCATATTCCTCAGAATGGATAGTTTCCCTTATGTCTTCGTTCATGCCGCAAAAGTAATATATTTATTCCAATTTTCCAAATATTTTGGAATAAAAAACATTCTTTTCATCGTTTTAGCTGATACGGAAACCTGTCAGGAACAGGTCAATGTTTCACTCCTCTTTCTCATCAGGCACTATGAAGCCGATAGGTGGAAATCGGGGGGGAAGCTATCTCCAATGGTCAGCCCCAAACAATATAGTTTACCACGTTGGGGTAGTCAAACTCGTCAGCCCCTGCCTATGCGCACAAACAATCCGTATGACGAAGGCAGCTGGTCGCCAATCATCTGTTCCATCTGTCCCAGCTGCACAGGAACCATGAACTTCTCGCCACCCACGACAGCGATGTGCGAGTAGTTGCCGTCCGACGTGATACATACGACAGCATCCTCCCGAAGACGCACCATCTCCGTATTAGTCGATATTATCAGATGTTCCCGTTCCTGCATGCTTTGTTTTTATCAAAATACAAGGGACAAAGATACAATAAAATGCGGATATAGCAAAAAGAAAGTAGGGTATCTTTCTTAGAACGGCATTTCGGCCATTCCGTTCTCCATCATTTTTTTGAGCTTTGTCTTCATTCCCTTAGGATACACAACCTCCTTTAGATTATAACACATCTCAAAGGCGCCACTTTCTATTTTCTTCATAGACCTTGGTAGGGTGATGCGTTTCAGGTTACTGCACAGGCAGAAGGCTTTCTGTCCAATCATCTCCGTACCCTCAGGAAGAATGACATCATCCAGCATGCTGCATCGGCTGAAGGCATCCCTGCATATCGTTTTTAGGCTGTTTGGCAGAACGACCGTTTCCATTAACCGTCTGTCATAGAAAGCCCCTTGCGCTATTATCTCCGTACCCTCAGGTACAATGATCTTTGTTGAGTCATTGACACATCTGAACAGGATTTTGCCGTCAGCGCTCAGCATCATTCCGTCCGCAACAGAGAAGTTCGGGTTGGCGTTCTCTATTGCAGACAGTCCATCAATATAGTAGAAAGGATTGTCATTCAGCCAATCATCCTCCCATTTGAAGTCACCCTGCACAGTCAGTTTCTTAATATTGCATCCATAGAAAGCCCCTGCGCCAAGACGATGCAAGTTCTTCGGCAGTGTAAGTTCCTCTATTCCGAGGTATTCGGCGCTATACAGAAAGGCTGATTTTCCAATCTCTTCGATAGAGTCGGGTAGGGTGATTCCCTCCAGGCTATTCGCACGCATTATTGCGCATGCGTCCAACAGCCGTATAGAGTTCGGCAGCTCTATCCACCTTACGGCACAGTCTTCAAAAGCCCCTTGCGCTATTATCTCCGTACCCTCCGATACTTTAACAACCTCATCAGTGTATGGAGCCCTCAACAGTTTTTTCCCGTCCTTGCTGTATAAAGGAAATCTCACAGATATGCTCATAGTTGCGTCTTGTTTTACTTAGTTGTTCCGTCATTTCCTCGGCAAAGTTATTCCGAATGTCTTTCACATCCAACCCTTTTCCCATCACAAGGCTTGCGAAGAATGGAATGAACATCCCTCACCACCGAAGGAAGCAGAGCTTCCGCAACTTTAGTTAATATCTAATCAAAACCGTTGGCAAGAACTCTACCGCTTCACAGCAATTGCTGCAAACAGATAATTCCCCTCTGTAGCCCAAGGGACCTGTCTCGTGCGTATATTCGTACAACTGTAGGCATTCAGATTTACGTCCGCACCGCATACATGGAATTCTATAAGGACGGGGTTCAAGGCTTTTTCCCATCTTGTTAGGCATGATCGTGAGATTCCCAAACAACAATGGAGGTTGATTCAAATCCCAATACCTGATTATTGGATTTTGTAATGGATTGGGGCATAATACCAGTTGTCGGATTTTGCCATTCTCAATTCGAGATATTTGGTAAAGTTCTCTCCCCTTGCTTGGATTAATACTCAACACCTCCCTGTCGTAATACTTGCAGTACTTAACTGTGTATTCGGTGTCCTCTGACGGCTCATTCCATCTTACAAGCCATCCCTTCCAATATGAGATCACTTCATGTTTGCCTGTAAACTCTTTGGTGCCGTATACTATCTGAACAATATCATCAGACAGCAAGTTCTCAACAAGGGTGAAATCTTGTGTCTTCAGTGCTTCAAGAAATAGCCTTGAGAACATCGCATACTCTTTTTTTTCAAATGTTGTCATATCAATACGTTTTGCTGCAAAATTATGAATTACCCCATTCGCCACCAACCCTTTTCCCATCACAAGGCTTGCGGAAATGGAAGATTATTCCCATATAACTAAATCACGCGGCAAAGAAATCTTCTTAGCTTCACCACGATTTCCTGTTATAAAATAGTTCTTGGCAATACTCTCGTCAAACTGAGAGATAAAGGCACCCCTTATTCTTGCACATTTTTCGTTTATTGAATTCAGACAGGGATTCGTTACATCCTCAATGCTATGTATGGCTCTTTCATTAAGTCCCAATGGTCTTATCCTTTGATATATCTCGGCAAGTTCTTTCCTGTAGTCAGGAAGATGTTTGAAGATAATACCCTCAGGATGTTTCAGGAACAGCAGATAGACAGCCTTGTTTATTGGTTCCATTTTAATCTCTTTGTTCTTATAGTCCGGTAGAGTGATTCGATAATCCCTGGTTATTACGAGTCTGCTTAGTTTAGGACTCTCTTGAAAAATCTTGCGCAAAAGGTTCTCTGTTAGTCCTTTTTCTCTAAGCAGATTGACTTTTTCCCGCACTTCTTTTATTATTATTGCTACTTCGTCATCATACACTTCCTCCCAAAAATTTTCATCTGCATAGTCCTCTGATACCCCTTCTCCTTCTGTCTTGGGCATTTTTGTCGTACAGTATAGTCTTGCTCGTGAATGCTTGCTGTGAACCTTCTTCACAATGGCATCCAGTTGCGCAATAATCTCCTCGTCACTACCTTCATATAGAGGATGATAATCTCCTTCTATATATTCGGCTCCATGATTATCTCTTCCACCCCGGAAGAAGAACATACCCTGTTTTATTTTTTCATTGTCATCAGGGTATACCAGATATTGCATTGGATAATCCGATGCCAAAGACAACTTAAAGTCGCCATCCTGATTTTTGTCTGGATAAAGATAGTCAAGGATACCTTCTGACAGTTGTTCAGATAAAGTAGGCAAGTAAACAAATTTATACATGTGATAAAGTCTGAGCGACTTGTGTTCCTTGAAAAATCTGTTTAGCCGTTCATTATATGAACTTTCTACATATATAATTTCCCGAACATCACTTTCGTAATCTACGGAAAGTCCCATTTCAGGCTTGAATTCAAAGCTCTCCTTGCCATCCTCTATTCTCGGAAGTTCTGTCCTTGAGATTTCCCCATTGAGAAAAGCGGTCTTAATCCTTTCCCATTCTTCCTTTTCCGCTTTTCTTTCTGCTTCTCTTCTTGCCCGTTCTCTTTCCTCCTCTATAGCTTGTTGCTTCTTCCATTCCTGATACCCCTTGTACCCACCATGCTTTTTTAATTCGCGAATATATTCAAAGGCTTCCACGGCGAGAAGAGCAATAGGTACACACGGCACCATGATTGGCGCAAAGATGAATTTGATGATATCTGCAAAAATATTTTGTTGCTTGATGTTGTGTTTGGAATCAAACTTGTAATCCGAATATATTACACTGGCCATTATACAATATATAATAACACAGTAGATTCCAACTATTATAATGCCGGCAATTATAAGAATTTTCATCATAGTCAAATATATTATAGATTGGTTTAGTTGTGGATTTACTAAGGTTTTTGATATTTATATAATCTTTTAAAGCCCTCTTTTCACTTCTGTTTTCTGTTGCAAAGGTACGGTATGATAGCGAATACTATGTTCGTATAATTAAATACGTAACTAAAAAAGAACTACAAACTAGAGTTTCTTAACAAAGAATTTCTTCATAATTTTTTCTCCTCTCTTCTGAGGATCCCATCCTTCATAGAAGACAACCTTATCGCCATTTATTTCTTTTACAATCCCAAATAAATTGATTGCCAATCTCATTCTTGGCATATTGTTCTTATGTGTTTCTGGTAGGCTTTTGTTGAACATAGGTGATGAAAACTGATAATAAAACATTTTTGCCAAATCAATTCTCAAAATATAATCAGGTATGCATTTTTTTGAGGATGAAAAAGTTTTTGGACACACAAACTTTTTTATATCTGCAATGAACTTTTCATCATAGATTTTAAGTTTCAACCCTTTTGCGAAGATGTCGTTCCTACTGGTATTTGTTTTTAATTCGCCTTCAATATATTCATGATGGAATTTGTCTTCTTTTAGTCCATATGGTATATACCACCATTTGCTAATAGAAGTATGTCCATTAACGTTATCGAATGGTTTGCCGACAATGTTCTCCTCCCATAACATGAGTGTATAATCTTGGCTTCTACTTGTCAAAACATCTGTTATGGTTCTAAGTTTTTGTTCTATGGGCAACGAAGAGGCAATTGATAATTCTTCAGCATTTCCGCCCTTGTATGCGTGATTAAGATTTATGAGTTTTATTCGTTTCAGGTCACTGTTTTCGTCATCCTTGGCTACTATATCCCTATATATTTTTCTGCGTAGTTCCGAAAAATCGCCCTCTTTCACATCCGTCCATTTCAAGTGTTCATATGGTTGTGGAATAGGAGTAGCAGCACTGAATAGTTTATCGAATTCTTCTCTATAACTATTTACAACACTCCCTTCGTCAGTTATAAGAATGTTCTCCTTATTCTTATTGGCATGGTATGTCCAATTGTAAGAGCCAGTGATGACGATGTTGTCAATAATACAGAATTTATTGTGCATAGTCCCGCCTTCGGATTTTGCAAAACGAACTTCAGCACCCAGCTTTGTTAAAATGCCAAAGTTTAATCCAAATTCATTCCTGTTTAGAATATCATCAAGAATTAAGACTTTAACTTCCACGTTCCTTTCCAGAGCTAATGTCAAACCGTCAAGCAGGCGAGAATTTGTAAACCAAGCAACTGCAAGAAATATACTATTTTCTGCAATAGAGATTGTTGCAGACAACTCATTCTCAATATCTTCGAAAAAGATTTTTGTCATAGTTGGCTAAATAAAATAATACGTAAAATCTTATATTCTTATATCTACCTCTATTTACGTTTTTTAGTCATCTTTTCTAATTTTGCCAAATCCATTTTCCCTTTAATATTTAGTCCTGGTAGTTCTACTTTTTTCGATTCGAGACTTCTTGCATAAGCAAGAATGTTAGGCATTTCTATATCGCCTTTTTTTATGAATGAAATATACTGTGCTAGGCAACCAAGGAACTTAAAATAATACAGTGATTTCATAGGAACGATCCGATTAAGAGTTTCTTCTTCCCATTTGGTCAATGTACTCCCCCGATGATTCATATTTCTACATTGATAAATATCGTTTAACAACCCTGTTATTTCACGAAAACTATCAAAATCACTATTCTTTAGTTTCGTACCGAAACCATAGAAATAGACAATAATCCTTATTTTGTCTGATGCATATTGATTCTGAAGAGTCTTTTTCGGCTTTTCTATCGCATTAGGGAGTCCACTTTTACTTGTACCATAAAAAATTAAATTAGCTATGTCAGTTTTACCCGTTCTGTTTTTAATGTCAGGTTCTTGCTGACCTTCTGGTGTTTTTACATATGCCAAATGTCCCCACATTTTATCTGTAACTTCTGAAAGATCAGATGATTCACAGATTTTGTTAGTTATGTTTTCTATCTGTTGATATAACGCCAAACAAAAATCCCCAAAATTATCTTTCCTACGGAAGGATTCCATTCTTACATAGTCATCAATCAACGTAGAAACGATAGAGGCGACGGGAAACTCTTTGTAAAAGTCCTCGGCTTGTTTACGTATTATTTTCTCAATGCAGTACTCATAAATTTGATTCAAACGCTCGTCATCTATTAAAGCAGAATTTGCGGAAGAGGTTATTCCTAACTTCTTTCGCAGTTCATCATTGAACTCAGCATCCTGCTTTGTCAACTGATATATTTTCTCTATGGCAGCCTTTTTATTTTCTTCCATATCAACATGTATTTAGTAGTAAATCCAATTCTGCATTAAGTTTATCTACATCTACAACAGGTGGCGGAGGAACCATCACTTTGCCTTTCCGATGTATAATCCAGAAGGGTTTCTCGTCTTTCCCCCTGCATGAAGATATTGCAAGGATATCCTTATTTTGTTCCTCTTCAATGGTTAGAGATTTGTTGACGGTAATCAACATTTTCTTATCATTGAGCATAAAATAGGCATAATGTTTACCTTTTTCACTAATGGCAAAGACAACTGTTGTGGAATTCTTTTTTTCAAACTCCGCTATTCCTGTTGTCTCAAGATAAGTCACTCCCTTTGAATTGGTTTTTTCAGCTATGGAGTCCTTGTTAGTCAATTTCAGAAACTTGGCGTACAACCGTTTATATACAGAGTCATTATCACCCTTAACCATTTTTAGGTACAAGAGTTTCCCGTCAATTACGTTAATAAGATCAGGATTTCCTTTCTTCACATGTCCCTTTTCCTCCTTATATTTTGGAAAGAACTTAGTATAAGCAACGTTATAGCCATATCTATCCCAAATATAGAGTATATTACGAATATCGCGAACATATTTTTGCGTTACATTCAGCTTTTCGTTTACAATGATACCTGTCACTTCCTGCTTGTCACCTCTTTTCTGTAAGCGAGTTTTAGCCTCATTAATTGTAAATCCTTGTTCTTTGATAATCCGTTCAAGTTCAAGCATGAACTTCCCGCGCTTACCATATACATAGCGCATAGAGGAAAACGTTATGTCGTCAGCGTAACGAGTATAGTTCATATTGAAACGCCTGGCCAGTCTGCTTAGATAAAAGTCAAGCTTGTCACAAATCATATTTGTGATAATAGGTGAAGTTGGCGCTCCCTGTGGCAGGACAAAAATCTGTTTTTTATTTCCACATTCATCCTCTTGGGATTCTTTCATACAGCATAATCCAGCCAATATGTTCGCTATTGGTTGGTTAAACTTAAATGGAGGAACTTGAAGCCTTTTCCAAACTCTTGCCTGGTGAATGCTTGGGAAGAAGTCCTTTAGGTCAATGTTGAGAACATAGTCCATGCCAATGTGAACTGAAGCATTTGTCACGACAGAACGTCCATCCGTGAACCCCATTGCATATGCTGAAGGAGTGTACATCGAACGGAATAGCTGATTGACAGCAGAAAGCATCATCATAAAACTTTTTGTTCGTGGTGTAGTAATTTGTCTGAAATTACCAGACTTCTTCTTGATTTTAAATTGGCGATAGCGATGATGTGTATGATTTGGATTACAATAGAAGTTAAGTTGTTTTTCGGTGAATGGATGAAAAGCAGAATCATCCAACCCCATATCTTTTAGCTCAGCCTTTTTGATAAGGTTGAGAAGATTGAGGAGGTCTTCCTTGTTTTTGAGCAGTGATGCCTGATGCGCAATCTGTTTTCTATCCATTTTATGCTTTATTATAGAAAGCGATCCCTGACTCATCCTTTCACTGAAATGTCTTTTCTTTGTATAAGACGAAGTCTGAAGGATTCAATATAGAATGTCTTCATAAAAAGGCTTATTCGATAAAACAATAACACTGTACGTTGTACAGAACTAACGCAATGACATTGTTTCTCTCCAGAACTCCGAAGAGACTGAAGACATCTTGCGAATCTACCTCCGAAGAAGCAGGGCTCGCGCCACGCAAGACGAAATTCAAAATACCATTTCAGTTTCCAGACTAATCAAAGACCGCTTGTTTGTTTTGTGCAAAGATACGAATTAAACTCGAAGTCTATATTCGTACTTTATATTATTTTGTTTTAACCAATCTCACAGGGAGCATATAGCCAGTATACATTTGTTCTAGTGATATTTTTATCCCATAATTACCCCAATTTTTTATTGCATTATTTTTCCCTTCTTCTGTTTCCTTTCCATGGAACCAAAAATAACAAATATTATTATTCAGGATGCGTGAATCTACTAATTTCTTGTAGCCATCTCTATGAAAAACAATGCTGTTGCCGTTTGGACCAATACAATAAATTATACCTTTATTTATTGTCCATTCACATAGAGTTTGCAATTCTGCAAATTGCTCATAAGTCGGAATGTTCATAGCTTGTGCTGCTTTGTAAGGAAAGTAAAGAATTTTTTCGTTGTCTTTTTCGAAATCTGCAGACCATAGAGTCCCACTTGGTAATCCGAGATCCACATATTCGGTCCTTCCATCACAAAGATTTACTTGAATTTCATCTTTGCAATCCTTATACCCATCTTTATACCCATCCGCATATACTTTTGCAAATGCTTCCTTCAAAACGGTATTAACATTTTCTTCTGCGTAGCTGTTTGCTTTTTCTTTCAACTCTACCATAATACTTGTTTATTTCTATTGCAAATTTACGGAATAATAACGAAATGTATGTTCGTTAAGATAACTTTTTATACTTCTTTATCTAATACCATACTCAGATAATCGATTCCAAATTTATTCTCACACATGAACTGATGGATGAGCATCAACGTATCTGAGATTTGAGAGACTCTGGAATCACTGTAATCCAATACCAAAGACTTTACTTTGCATACATATTTTCTACAAAGATTTAGAGCCTGCTCTATGACGACAGTATCAGAAGTGTTGGCAACTTTAAATCCCCTTAGCAAATCGCGCATTTTTTTACCAACATATAGTGCAACTAAGAAATCACCTTCCCATTGTATTGAGTTCTGATCTTCAATATTACCTTTGAGAATAACTTTATTCTTGTCGAGCATCTTACTCAATCCTTCCAAATAGGCGACTGATGAAGTGGTATAAGCCTCTATAGAGGATTTGTTATATGCATTGACTAATTTATAGAACAATCCGTCCCAATCGTATAAAGAGACGTCAAATGTCGTTATGCTGCAATTATTCAAAATGTTTAATTTTGATTTATCAAAATCAAGAATATACAAATCTCCCTTCTTGAATGTGGCTCGATGATATGACGCGCCCCTGTATCCGAAATTGGTTTGTATTTCAATTTCTACATCTTGCTCAGGAATAGCTAATTTATCATTTACAAATCCAACTTTCCCTTGGGGGCGATAAAGCAATTCATCGGGTTCCTCATTTTCTGAGAGTTTCTTCGTATACAGCCCTTTGTCCTGTGAATAACACAGACATAACGGAGATGCAGGTTTGTGCTCTTCCCAATATTGGGTATTCTTTGTTGTTGCCATTTTATCCTTGTATTTGTTTTCTATGCAAAGTTACGATTAAACAACGAACTCTATGTTCGCATTCTAATATATCTTCATAGGCAGAGTTTTGAGACCACACTATTTAGGATGTCATCGTCCGTCCCCATATCAGAAAATGGTTGGGCATAACTGAGGAAACCGTCCTTTGTTATAAAGAACTGTATACAGGAATAACTTCCAGACCCTTGTAGGTAATAGTATACACAATAATTAGACAGATACTCTACAATATTGGTTATCTTGACTTCCAAATCAGAGCAGATTGATTCTACTTTATGGTATAGAGTACTTAGCAGTTCAATTGAAGGTGTATATCTAAACGAACACAGTGGTGTTAGGTTGATATGCATAAGAGTGAGAATTCTAAGATTACCTTCTACATGCTCACCAGCTTGGTATTTTGTAAAGATGCCCGCCTTATTGTAATAACACTGTATCAAATGGGATTGTTTTTGGTCATCTTCAATATGATACCATTCACAGTACTGTTTGCTTTCCACACTTTTCACGACAAATCCTGCATTCTTTAATTCGTCTGAAACAGCCCAATATTTAGCTTTTAGAAAGTTAGGTGCATCGTGGTGATGGAATGGCGTTTCAGGTACATCAGTAAACGACAAATACTCTTCTCTGGGTTTTACCACTCTAATTATAGGAGCTACTTGAAGTTTAGAAAATGGAGTCACATTCGGCATGTTACACCCATACAGGACGTTACTTGCACGTGTCGTAACGGTATAAGTCCATCGAAGACTGTCATCTTTCAGTCCTGTCCTGCCAGAATAATCAACAAACACGGTATGCCATTCGCCACCTTGTGATTTATGACCGGTAATAGCATAACCATATTTAACACGTAGTGCATTGTAGTACGGATCATGTTTGAGCAGTTCTTTAAACTCCTGAGAATTTCTCTTTAGTCCTGGATGCCGCATGCAGAAATTAATATAAAGTGCCTGTATTTGGATGAAGGTCAGGTTGGCATCGGCATCATCCAGCATGCTCTCTATAATTTTGCAGGACTTTTCTCTCCCATCATCCAGCATAATACGAACATTACGGAAAGTCAACATTATATTTTGCCTTACCCTTTCTCTGTCAACAGTCACATAAACTGGCGCAGATTGATATTCTGTTTCACCAACTATATTTGTAATCTTGACAAAATCACCATTCATAACATCCAGACCATAATTGTTACTGACGACCTGAAGAATATCACCAATCACAATCTGCTTCTTCCCAGGATAAAGAATCTCCCGAACGACATAATTGTAGTCTCGCGCCTGGCGGTTGCTGAAGGTAATAATAACAGATTGTCCAATCTCTGGCTTGGGGTAAATATTGAGCAGTTGCTTAGGCATATTATATCCTTCAATATCAATAACCTCATTTTCCTTCCTATCAAACACAAGGTTGTTTCTTTGTGTTGATTCCAAGAGTGCTCGTACTTTCATGGCATTGCCGAGTATCGCACTGTCTTCGTTTTGTCGTACTACGTCTGTCAGCTCTGCTACCATCACTTCCATTTTGCTATTCTTGAAGAATTGCTCATCAAGAGCATTAGAGACTGTATCCCCTACAGGAGGCAGCTGCATGGGGTCACCAATAAAAATAACCTTTCCACCTCTATGCGGAGCAACAAAAGTTAAGAGGTCATTTAGCAAGCTACCCGTTCCAAAATCAAATAGTTCGTTGTGAACTTCACGTGTTCCAATCATTGAAGATTCATCAACTATGCAAATATGGTCTTTCGCAGCGTCTTCTACATCTTTCAAAGGGAATATATATCGTATGTCATCAGAATCTTCTTTGGTTTCAATGGTATCCAGCTTATATATACAGCTATGGATAGTATATGCTTCCTTTTTTGTTTTAGTACTAAGAACTCTGGCAGCCCTACCAGTCGGTGCCAGCAATATAGGAACTCTTCCATATTTGGCAACTTCTTCGGTAATAAAACTAATCATAGTCGTCTTACCAGTACCTGCATATCCTTTCAGAATAAATACAGGGACATCACTTTTTAAGAAGTCCTTGACAGAATCTAAAACTACCTGTTGTTGTTTTGTCAATTCCATACTGTTCATCGTTTTATTATTGAAACAACTCGCCATCTTCCATCTGGCATTTTCTTTGCTTTGCCATTTACTAAATCACCAGCTTTAAGGCTGTTGGCCTTGGCAAGTTTTTCTGGTACGAAATACTGATGGTCAATAAAGCAGAACTCTCCCTGTGCAGGGAAAGATACCGTACCACTTATAGTACATACATCTGCATTGTTAGGCTCATTGTGGGATTCCCTGTTTTTTGTCGAATCATTCTTCTTCCCTGTAGGATGAATCGTTAAAGCCGTTTTCCTATTCTGAATATCATAAACCCTTACCAAAAATACGTCTCCGACAGAGGCCTTTTTCAGTAATGGTGTCATTGAAGCGCGTATAAAAATCCGCTTCTGTTTGTTTACAAGGCTGGCCTTTTCTTTTCCAGCATGATTGGTCACAATACCATTGTAAACAAGTTCTTCAGCGGGAATATCTGCATACGCAAATTCTTCAGCCTTTTCAATATGATTCTGATAAAATTGCTTTGGCTGATTAGAAGGCACAATACCCATCAGTTTATTTTGAAGTAAATAGACATCGCCTGAAATTTTAAATCCTTTTGCTTTGTATGTTTTTATATACTGATCTACCTCATAGGCTGCCTGTTCCTTATTTGACTCTAACAGCAAGTTCGCCAAACCCAATCGCAGTTCACCAATAAATTCCTCTTTTCCCATCATGGTCAGAGCTTTACAATATAGTGAAATCCGGAGTGTTTTATCCTCACATATATCACCAAGGTGCTTCCAGATGTACCATTCTGGTGCTGTCCTCAGAATGTTTTTATATTCTTCAACGGCCTTGTCTGTATTGCCCTGCCAGTAGTACAACTGAGCAATATACATTCCTATGAATCTGTTATGTGGACATTTTTCCTTTATTGTTAGAAAGAAAGGAAACAGTTTATTGACAAAGTCCATTGTATGGCGTTGCTTTAATTCCTTATAGAGTCGAGTAGCAACATTTTCTGCTAGAGATTGGAATTCAATAGACTTGCCACTTTCAGTAGTTCCTTCTGCAGAATGGAAATCTTCATCCCGTAAACTCTCCAGTTTCCACATTAAGCAAAACTCGATGAATTTAAAATCATTCTCATGCTTTTTTTCTAAATTGGCGGCCAAAAACATTATACGCGAATGTAACAGGCTTGGTTTACGGGATGCAAACGTCAAATAAAAAAATAATATTTGTTTTATGTCATGAGATGACAATTTTCCATCGTTGTTTTTTACATATTTATATATAATCCACCCACAGGTTTCTTCATAAAATGTAGGAATCTCCTTCGCATTAAAATGCGGCAAAAGAACATTATACGCTTCTTCATATTTTAGTTCTTTGGATAGTTTATATGCCTTTGCCACATCTGGACCTAAAGCTTTTATATGTTCTTGCGAATTAATATCCATGTCAATAAATGTATTATGAAATATGAGTATTAAGGTATTTTTCTATGTTCGCAATTCAGAATATTTCTCATTCATCTCGCTAATTCTCTTTCTGACATCAGCAGCAACCTCCCCATCAGAGTGCAGGACAAGGAGTTCTTTTCCGTATGAACATAGTTCGCGGATAAGCTCATAATTGTTGATGCAGTCCAGGGTAAAGAACATGCCGCCCTGCAGCTGGGGGTATTCCGTACGCAGTTGTTGTTCTGCATCGCCTTTCATCGACGTGAAGCTGCCGTGAATGGGTTTGGTTTCTATATATCCTTTTGAGGCGTCGCTAACCCAGCATAGGATATGTTCAACAGGACGGTCTTCATAATAGGTAACTCCTACTATATTCTCGAAACGTTCTTGAATGTCTTCAGGACATTCCACGTATTTCTTTTCCGGCAGAGGTTCCACCTGATCTATTCTATCAAGAGCAAAGGTAAGGATATGTTTGTCGCTGTCTGCTGCTCCGAGCAAGAACCAACGGTCATTATACTGTTTTAATAAATAAGGATGGAATTCGATACTCTTCACGCTTTCGTCAGCGAAAGTATGATATGACAGACGCATGACTACTTCGTTGGAAATCATGTCAAAAAGGGTACCCAGCAGGTTTGAATTCTTCAAATAGGGATTGTTGCTGAAACTTATGATTTGCTTACGTTCTGCAAGTCCTAATCCTATCTTAAAATCTTCGAGCCATTTGAAATTGTCTAAGCCATCGAACTGACCAATTGTACTGAGCACTTCGCGTAAGAGGTTAGCTTCTTCATCGCTTAATTCTTTGGTAAAAATAGAGAATGAACGTTTTTTATAGGCTATACATCGCTTGCCATTTTTTGAGAAGCGCTCTATAGGAGCGTAAAAAGGTGCAAACTCCAGTGTATTCAAATCTTTTTCAATACAACGTCGCGTCACTTCTGGAAAGCCATCTTCATACAACATATCATTCACCTTGTCTGTTAAATCGTGAATGTCATAATAATGATAATGGTCTGACAACAATTTGTCCAGATACTTATATCTGATAAATGCATTTTTATTTGTCGGCATAATTCTTTTTGTTGCAAAGGTAGTAGTCTCTAGCGAAGTGTATGTTCGCACACTATAGTTTTTCGCCACAAATATAAACAATTATTCTGAATATCAGTTCATCTTATTAGAAATTATTTTTCCACAAGCCTTGCGATTCGTATTTTCTTGGAAAAAATTTGGTAGGTGTATATTTGCACAAAAACAGTGTTACTATGGATTGGTTTCATAAATGTGGTGAGGACTTGTTAGAGTGTCTGCTGGATGTGTCTGGCAAGGCGGGAAAATTGAGGGTCAATAGAAATACTTTACTACCTGTAGGTCGTAAGGGGAAGGAGTATGACTATCCTGTGAGGACTTTGTATTCCTTGATGAGGGCATACAATATACGACCGAAGGTCGAGGATTTCCCAGAAGGGATGAATATGTTTGATGATTATCTGTATTGTTTTGTGGAAGAGGAATTTTCGAAAAAGAGAAAGAAGGAAATCATAAGACTCCTTCTTAAATATTGTGATCGTGATTATAAATATGAGATTAAAGAAACATTTGAAGAGATTCTTTCTTCTCGCCACAGTCGATATGTCTTGTTCTGTTATTTCTTTGCGAATGCAAAACAACTGCGTAGCGTGTCATTGTATGATTCTAGGAAATTTCTTGATGATGAAATGTATATCTTGGAGCAATTTTTCGAGTATTCATTGTTTAATTTTCGCAGGACTATCAATCGGATACTTGTATTGCTGATGGGGGATTATGCTGACAAACAACTGGATGATTTTACCGAGTAACCTTCCCATTTACGATGTCGTCGAATCGCTCGCTGACTTTCACCATCCAGTCTGGGAGCTTTTTAAGTGCCTGATATACTAAAGCGTCGGAAAAGGCATAAATGAAGATTTCAATAAAGGAGCCTACTCTACTATTAAAGAAACTTTGCAAGGATAAAGACAAAATATCCTTCGCCAATTGTCAAATATAAGACAAAAATAGCTTTATTATGCACTTTTTTGTGATAAATGTTTGGAGTATTAGGATATTATATATATATTTGCACAAAATTTTACAAGTAATATAATTTGCAAAATGAAATATAATATAGCAACGATAACAGATTATCTGGAAGAATTGACAGGCAATAAAACAAGGAGACTTGCTCACGTCAAAGGCAAGGACAAAAAATTGCCCTTGGCGATTGCTACCAGTTATGGCTTTTATGATCTTGAATTCATGGAAACGCAAGTCACTATTGCTATACCTTCGGGACTTGACAGCATCACCCCAATGCAGTTATCCAAGCATCAAGCTAAGATGATAGAGGCATTCAAACATCCTG
>ODAI014576458.1_pt1 | contig 16203 bp, 15 predicted proteins | sample 1539321 | NCBI WGS metagenome assembly ODAI01 (sample SAMN02144231, study PRJEB22623) | gut metagenome | biome: sheep rumen | host: Ovis aries | place: New Zealand
CAAAGCGATTGCGACAGCCGCCACGGTTATAAGTCCGCCCCACAGAAAAGACCGTTTGCGTTGCAAAAGCCCGTGAGCTACCGCAAGTTCGTGTGCACGCTTTTTGTTTTTTTCGTCGCAGGACTTACAAAGAATTTTTGTAGTTGATGACCTGCCGTAATGAGTTGTTTTGCGGACGATTTCCGCACCGTTATATATAGGTTTATTACACTGTTCGCAAACGGCAAGTACGGGTTTTTGTTCTTTGACTATATATTCTTTTTCAACCACCGTCTTGGTTTCGGGTTTTTTATCAGGACCGCCGATAATTTCGTCGGCACTAACCCCGAAAATTTCGGACATAGAACTTATTGTACCTATAGACGGCTCGACTTCGCCGTTTTCCCATCTGGAAACCGCTTGCGCCGTAACGTGAAGTCGGTCTGCGAGTTCTTTTTGCGTTAAGTTTTGTTTAACGCGTAAATTTTTAATGTTTTCAGAAATCATAAATTTTTCTCCTTGAAATTTCTGACTATATTATAGCAAACCTTAAAAAATTTATCGATAAAAATGTGTGAACAAGTTGTTGATTTTGTAAACAATTTGTTTATTTTGAAACAAAAACACGTAAATTTAGCTAAAAAAACGAAATTTCAGATGTTTTTGACGATATTACCTGTCCCTTTGCTCAACAATTTGTTAAGAAAACGCTAAACGGCCTGTTGAGTTTAATTTTAATATTCCAACAAAAAAACAACTATTATTCTTTTACTTTTTATATTATATCAAACAGAATTCTGTTTTGCAAGCAAATAAAAACAGAATAATAGTAAAATAGTCAATAACTATTATATTAAGGGGGTGCGGCGGTATGTTTGGTAGAAATATCAAAGAATTGCGAACAGAAAGAAATATGAGTCAAAAAGTTCTTGCCGAAAAAATAGGCGTTTCGCAAGGCGCCGTATACTTTTGGGAAAAAGAGATAAATGAACCCACTGCGGGGTATATTGTTAAACTTGCAACGTTATTCGGTGTTTCTACAGACGAACTTTTATCTTATGAAGTAAAAAAAGATAGAAAAGAAAATACCAAAAGGGGTGAAATGTTGGCAATGTTTGATAAATTATCCGACGCACAGCAAACTCTTTTAATTTCCACGGCAAAAGAATTGTTGCACAAGTAAAACACTTATAGCGCAAACAAATCTTGTTTGCGCTATAAGGTAATTTATAAAGAAATAACCGTTTGAATTCAGGCGGTTATTTTATTTTTGTTTTCGTAATCCGATAAAAACTTTTCTATGCCGTTCGATATTTTTTCCGCCATTTTATAAATAAGATTTAATCTGGTCAGGTTAAATAAATTATAGTTCTGTAAGGATTTACCCGCGACCACACCTATTATACTGCAATCACCTATTACCCCGAGATTTTTGTCCACTCCAAGCCCCGGCTTTAATCCTTTATCGGATACTTTTATTAAACCTATGTCGTCCGTATTCCCTACTGCTGCGTCTACAGCAATTATAAAACTGTTTGGGTGCAATATTTTTAAATGATTTTTCGCGCAAGCAATTTCTTTTGCGGTAATGGGTGAACTCAATGTGCCATACACGTACGCGGGGGCATTTTTCTTTACAAGCATAGTGCCGACAAGTGGACCTAAACTATCCCCCAGCACTAAATCGCTACCTATGCAGACTATAAGCGGTTTTTTACCTTTAACGTTGCACGTGCTTAACGCGTTCCCTATCAATTGGTCAGAAAATTCGTGAAAAGCGTTAAAAGAGTAAGTTTCCGTGTTTTTATTTATTGCGTAAATTTCCGTTTTTTTCATATTCTTTCCTTTGGAACGATTATTGCCGTTTTTATTTTTTTAATACCTTTTTACAGAAAAAATGCGAATTTCTCACACAGAATATGATAATTTTTTGCCGACGAAAAATTTATCCCATTCTGTCTCAGAGCGTTAAAATGACAATTTTTAAAGGCTGTTTTTAGCCCGTATTTTATCAAAACTCGCTCGTTATTTTGTTCCACGTGGAACAAGCGAAGATAAACAAGTCTTGTTTCACGTGAAACGTCAATTTTTTTAATACGTTATTTTTTATTATAATTTTTATACTTTTTTGCTTGTTTTGACAATAAATTTTAAAAATATATTTTAGCGCTTGTTTAATTTCGGTTAGTTTTAATAAAACAAAATAGTTTGAAAGGCGTAAAAATATTAAAATTTTCTTTGTCCTATGAAAAATTGTTATTTAGTACTGTTTCACGTGAAACGTTTTTTTGAAAGTTAAAGAATACTTTATTTTACGGGGCAGGGGTGGTCGGGCGGTGTGTTGATATATGAATAAAGGTGGGTTTTGGTTTAAGTAATTTTATAAAAAACGGTAAAAAAAATAATTTTAGCGCAAAAAATTATTTTTTGCGCTAATAAAAACGCAACAATTAAATATCGCCAAAACGCTGTAATTATATTGTATTTTTTTTAAAATAAGTGTATAATAATACTATACGTAAAATAAAAGCCGTTTTGGTTTTTATAAGCGAATTAAAAGGAGAAATGAATTTTGGCTGGAAAAAAATCAAGACTTATATGGATAATTATCGGTGCGATAATCGTTGTCGTTGCCGCGATGTCTATTTATAATTGCGCGAACAAAGGGGTTAAGGTTAGGGCGACCGATTTTAATAATGTAATCGAAAAAATGGTAGAACTTGATAAAGGTTCGCTCACGGTGTCCGAGTTAAATTCTCTATCTACAGAAAATGAAATAGTCGTCGCTGTAAACAAAATAAGCAGAACTTTTAATGCGATTACTTTAGCAGATGTTGTTATCGATGGCTATAATATTGATTTTAGCGTTGTTCTGCAAAACAACAATAATAAGGTTGCGACTTTAGACTTTACAACAACTTTTGGAAGAACAAATGATGAGATTAAGTTTTACAGAGAAAGTTTAAGCAGTATAGGGTTGTCTTTTACCGACCCGAACGCGGGCTCTATCTGGAGTTCTCTGTTGCCGCTCTTCGGTTCGCTCTTAATTGCGATAATATTCTTCGTGCTTATTATGCAGACGCAGGGCGGAACGAAAGGCGCTATGAATTTCGCCAAAACCAACGCGCGTATAAACCATAATATAAAGGTGCGCTTCTCTGACGTTGCGGGTGCGGAAGAAGAAAAGGCGGAACTTGCGGAAGTCGTGGACTTTCTTAAAAATCCCACCAAGTTCTCAACTCTTGGTGCGCGTATTCCCAAGGGCGTGCTTTTAGTCGGGCCTCCCGGAACGGGTAAAACGCTGTTTGCCAAAGCCGTTGCGGGCGAAGCGGGCGTGCCGTTCTTCTCTATAAGCGGCTCTGACTTTGTGGAAATGTTCGTCGGCGTGGGCGCTTCTCGTGTGCGCGATTTGTTCGACGTTGCCAAAAAGAATATGCCATGTATCGTGTTTATCGACGAAATCGACGCGGTCGGTCGTCAGCGCGGCACGGGTATGGGTGGCGGACACGACGAACGTGAGCAGACGCTTAACCAACTGCTCGTTCAGATGGACGGGTTCGAGACCAACGACGGTATTATCGTAATGGCTGCGACCAACCGTGCGGATATATTAGACCCCGCGCTTATGCGCCCAGGCAGGTTTGACCGTCAGATTTTCGTCAACGTTCCCGACGTGCGCGGGCGTGAAGCGATATTAAAAGTACACGCGCGCAATAAGCCGTTAGCGCCCGACGTTAACTTTAAGACGGTGGCGCGTATGACGAGCGGGTTTTCGGGTGCGGACCTTGAAAACCTTTTGAACGAGGCGGCAATACTCGCGGCGCGTGAAAACAGGAAATTTATTACCAACAAGGATTTATACGAAGGTATTAATAAGGTTCTTTTAGGACCGCAGAAAAAATCCCGTCTTATAACCGAAACGGATAAGCGCATTACCGCGTATCACGAAGCGGGGCACGCAATTTTAGCTAGGCTGTTGCCGCATTGCGACCCCGTACACGAAGTTTCGATTATTCCGCGCGGGCAGGCGGCAGGCTACACGATGACCCGCCCCGATAACGACGATAACCATTTGACTAAAGCCAAATTGTTAGACGATATAGTTATGACGCTTGGCGGCAGGGTTGCCGAAGAACTTATTATAAAAGATATATCCGCGGGGGCTTCGGGCGATATTCAGGCAGTAAGTAAGCGCGCGAGATATATGGTCAGCGAGTGGGGTATGAGCGAAGTTGTCGGTCCTATTTCCTACGCTTCGGATAAAGAAATATTTATCGGGCGGGATATGGCGTCGCACGTTTCCTACAGCGAAGCGACCGCGGCGGTAATCGACGAAGAAGTGCAGAAAATTATAATGACCGCACTTGAAAAAGCGCGCAAACTCTTAAAAGACAACAAGGGGCTTTTGGACACGATGGCGCGCGTTCTCGTCGAAAGAGAAACCATATTCTCCGAAGAAGTGGATATGATAATGGAAGGAAAAACCGCCGACGAAGTTATAGCGTTTATGGACGAAAACGAGCGCACCCTTTCGCAGAATCCGTTTGCAAGAAAAGCGGGACCCGACGCCGTTAAAGAGTACGAGAAAAAGTCGGAAAAGGACGGCGGTGCGGATGAAAAATCCGAAAACCCGAAAGACGATAAAAAAGGCGAATAATATCGGTTAGCGGTCAAAGCGGTCAATAAGTTAAGACTTGTATAAAATTAAGCAAAAGAGAGAATTAGAAAATGGGTAAGATTATTGCTTTTTCAAACCAGAAGGGCGGTGTTGGCAAGACCACGACTTGCGTGAATATGTCCGCATACCTTGCACAAAAGGGATATAAAGTCCTTATCGTGGATTTAGACCCGCAGGGCAACGCGACGAGCGGCTTGGGCTTTGCTAAAAGCGACGTTAAAAGTTCCGTTTACAACGTTATGATAGACGACGCGCCGATAGTGGACGCGGTATATAAGACCTGTGTAGACGGGCTGGATTTGTTGCCTTCGAGCATAGATTTAGCGGGTGCGGAAGTGGAACTTGTTTATATTAAAGACAGAGAACACGTTTTAAAAAAAGTGCTTGAAAAAGCGCGCGACAGTTATGATTATATAACAATCGACTGTCCGCCGTCTTTGGGGCTTTTGACAATCAACGCGTTGGCGGCGGCGGATAGCGTGCTTATTCCGATACAGAGCGAATATTACGCGTTAGAAGGTTTAAGCCAACTGATGAATACCATAAGGCTTGTCGTAAAACACTTAAACCCTTCGCTTAAAATCGAAGGCGTAGTGCTTACCATGAACGATAATCGCGCCATTATTTCGCGGCAGATTTCTGAAGAGATAAAAAAGTTTTTCGGCAAGAGCGTGTTTGAAACGGTTATTCCCAGAAATATACGGCTTGCGGAAGCGCCCAGCCACGGCGTTCCGATAATGCTGCACGATACGCGCTGTTCGGGTGCGAAGGCGTATTTGGCGTTTACCGAAGAATTTATAAATCGCCAGCCCAAGAAGACCAAGGCGGCGGCAAAACAGGCGTAAAACCTACAGGGGTTTTAACATAATTTTTACGGAGAGATGAAAAATGAGACCTAACAGGGGATTAGGAAAAGGGCTTTCCGCTCTGTTTTCGGAGACGGAAGAAGATTACGGCAAAAGTTTGTTGTTCGACGAGAAGGAAGACGCGAAAGCGGTGTCCGAAATAGCCGTTTCGGACATATTCGCAAATCCCGACCAGCCGAGAAAGGATTTTGACGAAGACGCACTAAACGAACTTGCGGCGTCAATCAAAAAGCACGGCGTAATAATGCCGATAATCGTAAACAGAAGCGGCAACCGCTATATGATAATCGCGGGCGAACGCAGATTCCGCGCGTCTAAAATCGCGGGGCTCGACAAAGTGCCCGTAATAGTTAAAAACTACGACGAACGGCAGATAAAAGAAATTTCGCTTATAGAAAACCTGCAGCGCGAAGATTTGAACCCGATAGAAGCGGCGACAGCTATGCGTTCGCTGATGGACGATTACCATTTGTCGCAGGAAGAACTTGCCGACCGTATCGGTAAATCCCGCCCCGCAATCGCCAACACGTTAAGGCTACTTAATTTACAGTCCGACGTTTTGGAAATGGTCAAAAGCGGCGAACTGTCCGCAGGGCATGCGAGAACGCTCGTTTCCGTTCCCGCGCTCGACCAGAAAAAAATGGCGCACGCGGTTATAAAGGGCGGGTTATCGGTCAGGGCGACCGAAAAAATGGTTAAGGATTATTTCCTGCCGCCCGAAGAGAAAAAGAAAAAAGCGAAAGCGCCCCTTTCCGCCGAACTTAAAGAACTTATCGGCGATATGCAAAGGGTTTTCGGCACGAAAGTCAACGCCATCGGCAACGACAATAAGGGCAGAATATATATAGATTACTACACGCGCGACGATTTGGACAGACTTTCCGAAATGGTGGAAACGCTTAAAAACAAACAGTTTTAAGTAATAAAAAGAGTAAAACGGTTTTGCGTTCGGAACAAAAAGACATATAACGTATAGGGGGAAAAGTGTATGTGGGTGTATATTTGGCTCGGTATTACGGCGGCCGCGCTCGTTATTGAATTTTTAACGACCGAAATGGTTTCCGTGTGGTTTGCGGGCGGCGGCGTTGTCGCTATGCTGCTTGCGGGCGTGGGGCTCGGTTGGTATTTTCACGTTCCCGCGTTTATAGTGGTATCGTTCGTGCTGATGCTTTGTTTCAGGCGACTGGTTATGAAAAAACTCGATAAAGGGGACGTTAAAACCAACGCGGATTCCGTTATCGGCAAAGACTTCGAACTGCTTTCCGATATCGGCTTTAATAAAGCGGGTTCTATCAAGGTAAACGGCGTTGTCTGGACGGCAATCGCCGAAGATGAGAAGACGGAGATTCCCGCGGGAACTATCGTCGTTGTCCAAAGAATAGAAGGAAATAAATATATTGTAAAGGAGAAATAATTATGTCGTCAACTTTAATTGTTTTGATTGTTCTTGCCGCCATCGTGTTTATTATACTCGTTGCGTCGATTAAAATCGTACGCCAGTCCACGGCGGTAATAGTTGAAAGGCTCGGTAAATTCCATCGTCTTTTAAATACGGGTATTCATTTTATAATTCCGTTTATCGATAAAAGCGTGGGCGGACCGATATCTTTGAAAGAACGCGTGGCAGACTTTGCTCCGCAACCCGTTATCACTAAAGATAACGTTACTATGCAGATAGATACAGTCGTGTACTATCAGGTAACCGACGCAAAACTGTTCACGTACGGCGTGGAAAACCCCATTAAAGCGATAGAAAATCTTACCGCAACTACGCTCCGAAACCTTGTCGGCGAGTTGGAACTCGACGGCACGCTTACTTCGAGAGATACGGTAAACAGCAAAATGCGTATAATTTTAGACGAAGCGACAGACCCTTGGGGCATTAAAATCAACCGTGTGGAACTTAAAAACATTTTGCCGCCCAAAGATATTCAGCAGGCGATGGAAAAGCAGATGCGCGCAGAACGCGAACGCCGCGAATCCATTTTGAAAGCCGAAGGCGAAAAGCGCAGTAATATTCTCGTTGCGGAAGGCGAAAAAGAAGCGATGATTTTGCGTGCGGAAGCGAAGAAAGCGGCGGTTATTGCGGAGGCAGAAGGTACGGCGACCGCAATAAAGATGATAAATGACGCAAACCCCAACGCGGCTTACCTTACGCTTAAAGGCTACGACGCGTTAAAGGTTATGGCTGACGGGCAGGCGACCAAGATAATTGTGCCCAGCGAAATTCAGAACATTACGGGACTTTTGGCAAGCCTTAAAGCGGTTGTGGAGAAAGAAAAACCCGAAAAATAAAGGCAGTTTGTTTTCCGCCCGCTAAAATTTATGCGGGCGGAAAAGTGTTTTACTTATGATAACTTTAACTAAACTCGACAAAAATATGGATATACTCCGCCCGTTTTTTTCTCGCTACGGCGGAGTTTTTAACGACTTGACGCTTGGCACGAAATATATGTGGGGCGACGAGTTCGGCATAGAATACGCAATCTTAAGCGACACGCTTATTATGCGTGAAACTTATACCGAGTACTCGTCGTTTTATTATCCTATGGGGGAAAACGTAAATGGCGCGCTTTCCGCTATAGAAGAATACTGCAAGGGAACGGGCGCGGATATGGTTTTCCGTTGCCTTAACGAAAAGCAAGCGCAAGAACTTTCCGAAAGGTACACGGGGGCAAAAATCAACAATCTTCGCGACTGGAGCGACTATATTTACCCCGCGGAGCAGTTTAAAACCTACGCGGGCAAAAAACTTTCGGGGCAAAGAAACCACGTAAATAAATTTAAAAAACTTTATTCCGACTATAAAGTCAATTTTATAACGGAAACGGATATTCCGCGTATAAAAGAGTTTTTGAAAGAGTACGAAGCGGAAAACGTTCTGGAAGGCTGGGCAAAAGACGAAGAGCCCCGCGTATATACTCTTTTAGATAATATGGACTATCTTGAACAGTTCGGGATATTTATAACGGTGGGCGGTAAAATCGTTTCGCTATCTATCGGGGAGATAAAAGGGCAAACCCTTTTCGTGCACGTGGAAAAGGGGTTAAAGGAGTATGTCGGCGTGTACCCTTTGACCGCGCAGGAATTTGCCAAGGCGTTCGCGGTGGACGGTATAAAATTTATCAACCGAGAAGAAGACTGTGGAGATTTGGGACTTCGCACTTCTAAAACGCAGTATCATCCGTCGGAAATAAAGCCGAAAATTTATCTTACCGCTAATCACTCTTTCGGTTTAATAACTCCGCCCGTATATTTTAAAACGGACAGGCTGGAGATTACCGATATTTCCGAAAAGGATAAAGCCGTTTACGCAAAACTGTATACGGACGATAAGGTAAACGAGTTTTACGGGTACGACTATAGGCAGGACTTGGGAGAAAACACGCCAGACGGCGACTACTTTTTTAAGTTTATGCAATCGCTTAAAAATAAAAAGGAAGAATATTCGCTTGCCGTAAGAAAAAGCGGCGAAATGATAGGGGAAATAGTCTTTTATAATTTCGGATATTTTGGGGAAACGGAAATAGGTTTCAGGTTTTTTACCGAGTATCAAGGTCGGGGCTATGCTTTTGAGAGTGTAAAAGCGGCGATGGAGTACGCTTTTAACGTGGGATTTAGGAAAATAAAGAGCAGGCATTTTAAAGAAAACGCCCGCTCTGAAAAACTGATATCAAAATTAGGTTTCGTTTTCACGCAAGAAAGCGCAACGCACAAGTTTTACGAATTGAAAAAGTAAAAACTATTAAATTTCTTTAACGGCTTTTATAACGGCGGCGGCAAGGGCAGACACTTCGCCGTCGTTTTTTATTACCGTATATGCGGAAAGGTCTTTTTTATCGTAATCGAATTGTGCGTTTATCCGCGCCGCAATTTCTTCTTCCGAAAGATTAGAACGGCTTTTAACCGCGGCTATGCGCGCCGCTTTTTCGCGGGTTATTACGATAACTTTATCGAAAACGTTTTGCAAATCGTTCTCGAATAAAAGCGGCACTTCGACAATCACCGTGCCTTTGATTTTTTTCGCCCGCGCCATCGCTATTTTAAACGTTTCTTTGGTTAAGTAGTCGGTTAAAAACGCGTACTTTTCTTTGTCCGAAAATATTATGCGCGAAATTTCTTTTTTATCGGCTTTAAGGAATAATTTGCCCGTTATCGCGGACGGAAACTCTGCCCGCAGTTTTTTAAGCGTACTGCGGCGGTTATAGAGCGCGCGCGTTATGTCGTCGCAACTTATCGTTTTATATCCGTTTTTCTTCAAAGCGTCAAGCGCCGCGGATTTACCGCTGCCTATTCCGCCCGTTAAACCTATCAACATTTTCTACCTTTTTATTTAGCGTCGAACCACGTTTTGCCGCTGCCTACCGAAACTGTGAGCGGCACGGCAAGTTTTGCCGCGTTTTCCATCTCTTCGACGAGAATTTTTTGCACTTGATTTTTTTCCGAAATAAAAGCGTCGATTATAAGTTCGTCGTGTATCTGTAAAATTAGTTCGGATTTTAAGTGTTCTTTTTTCAGCCTATTATAAACGCCGAGCATCGCAAGTTTTATTATGTCCGCGGAAGAACCCTGCAAGGGCATATTCATTGCGGCGCGTTCACCGAAACTGCGCAGGGCAAAGTTTGAAGAGTGTATTTCGCGGATATAACGCCTGCGTCCAAGCATAGTTATCGAATAGCCCGTCTGCTTTGCGAACTCCACGTTTTTATTCATATACTCTTTGACTTCGGGGTACTCTTTAAAGTACGCGTCAATGTAGCCCTTTGCCTTGTACGGCGGGATTTTAAGATTCTTTGCAAGCCCGAATTCGCTTATCCCGTAAATTATGCCGAAGTTTACCGCCTTAGCGCTCGTCCGCATCTCGCGCGAAACGTCTTCTAATTTTACGCCGAACACTTTAGCGGCGGTCGCCGCGTGTATATCTTTATCCGAATTAAAGGCGTCTATAAGCCCTTTGCATCCGGAAAACGCCGCGAGTAGCCGTAGTTCTATCTGTGAATAGTCGGCGCTTATTAAAATTCTGTCTTCGGACTTCGGCACGAAAAACTTTCTCAGTTCCCGCCCTTCTTCGTCGCGTACGGGTATATTCTGCAAGTTGGGTTCTTTAGAAGAAAGTCTGCCCGTCGCCGTCGTCGTCTGGTTAAAAGAAGTGTGTATAAGCCCCGTCGCGCGGTCGATAAGCGGCTTAAATCCTTCTACGTAGGTGGAGTTAAGTTTCTGTACTTTGCGGTAATTCAATATAAGCGGCACTATGGGGTGCGCGGACTCTAACGCTTCTAACACGTCCGCACCCGTAGAATAGCCCGTCTTGGTCTTTTTGCCTTTGCCTATTTTCAGTTTGTCGAACAACACTTCGCCGAGTTGACGGGGCGAATTGACGTTTAATGTTTCGTCGCCCGCATATGCGCGGATTTGTTTTTCGTATTCGGCGGCAATTTTACTGTACTTTTCGCCCGTTTGGTTCAGCGCGTAAAAGTCAACCTTAAAGCCGGAGTTTTCCATAGCGTAAAGAACGTCAGATAGCGGCAGTTCCACGTCGGTATAGAGTTTTAAAACTTCTTCGCTTTCGAGTTTTTTAGAAAGCGTTTCGCTTATCGCAAAAATTGCGCTTGCGGGCGTTTTTAAGTCGTAGCCGTATTCTTCTATTACTTCAAAAAGTGTTTCCGCCTTGCCCGTAAAGTCGGTAAGGTATTTCATTATCGAAACGTCGTCTACCGCCGCGGTAAGTTCTATATTGTATCCGTAAAGCAGGTGCTTTAACTCTTTTTTATCGAACGCTATAAGTTTTTTGTCGCCGCTAAATAGTTCTTTTACGCCGTCTAAAACTGCGGAAAGGGAAAACCCGTCGCCTAAAAGCGTTTGGTTTATATTATAAACGTATTCGGTTTTTCCGTCCGAAAGGTTTACCGCCGTTTTAGAAAAGCAAACGGCGACTTTTTCTGCGGCGCTTATAAATTGCGGGAGTGCGGGCGTTTTCGCAACCACTATCGTCGGCGCAAACGGTTTCGCCGTTTGCGTTGCGGCGTCTGCGCTTTCAAACAGTTCCGCTTTTTGGTATAGTGATTTAAATTCTAATGCCACGAATTTGGTTTTTACGTCTTGGGAAAAGGTGTTCGGTACGCGCAAATCTTCGAGAGTAAACGGCAAATCGCAATTTATGTCAATCGTTGCAAGAGTGTAGGAAAGGTAGGCTGTTTCTTTTTCGGCGGCGAGTTTTTCTTTTAATTTTCCGCTTATATCGTCGATATTTTGGTACACCCCGTCGAGCGAGCCGTATTTTTCAAGCAGCGTCTTCGCGGTCTTTTCGCCTATGCCGGAAACACCGGGGATATTGTCCGAAGCGTCGCCCATAAGTGCTTTTAAGTCTACTATCTGTGCGGGGGAAAGCCCCGTCTTTTCCTTAAAGTTATCCAGGGTTAAAACGTCCACGTCGGTTATGCCGCGCTTGGTAAAATGCACTTCGGTAGTGCCGTCGACAAGTTGAAAGGAATCCCTGTCGCCCGTAATTATTACGGACTGTACGTCGGGGTTTTTGGCAAGCGTGCCGATAATATCGTCCGCTTCAAACCCTTCTTTTTCCACGATACGGATATTCATAAGGGATAAAACTTCTTTTAACAAAGGTATCTGCGGGCGCAACTCTTCGGGCATGGGCTTACGCGTTGCCTTGTAGCCGTCGTACATTTTGTGGCGGAAGGTCGGGGCTTTCAAATCGAAAGCGACCGCGGCATATTCGGGTTTTAATTCGGACAGGGTTTTTATAAACATAGTCAAAAACCCGAAAACGCCGTTTGTGTAAATTCCGTCCTTGGTTGAAAGAAGCGGCATAGCGTAAAACGCGCGGTTTATTAAACTGTTGCCGTCAATAAGCACTAATTTTTCCATAATCCCCCTAAATACGCTTGCGAAAACAAAAAAAGTGTGCTATTATATAGCAAGCGGAAAGAGATAAATACTCTATTTATAATAATTGTAGCACAAAAACGATTAAAAATACAGATAATTTCCGCAAAAATCGAAATAAAACGCCGAAGTGGTGAAATTGGCAGACGCGCCGGACTCAAAATCCGGTGGTAGCGATACCGTGCGGGTTCAAGTCCCGCCTTCGGCACCAACAAAGACGGGGTAGGCTTTTGCCTACCCCGTCTTTGTTGGTTGTCAAAAAGCAGGTGCGGGGCTTGAACGGGTTGATATAAACAATATGTTTTTTTAAAATTATCGCTGTAAAAGCCACGTCTTATATTTATGTTATTTTGTTGCATATTTTTGCAACGCAACAAAATAACAATATTTTTGCAACGCACAAATATTGCCATATGTGGCGTATTAGGTTATAATTAAAATATAAGACCGTTATTTTTTGCGGAATTTCGGCGGAGGGCGAATAAAAAACAACAATCATACGGGGGAACTTTAAGTTATGACGAAGGGAAAAAACACCAAACACAACAAACACAAAGCGCACGCGCACGTACGGCATGAAAGCGAAAGACACGTACAGAGCGTTATTAAAAACGCCGAAATGTTTTTTACGGCACTTCGTTTAAACGGCGACCTTACGGTGTATCAATACGGGCATCACGAGTGTCAGAACGCCCACTACCACGGACCGAGCGAACGGGAATACTATTTGTTCCACTATATTGTAAAAGGTTGCGGCATATACAGAACGGAGAACAAAGAGTACCATTTAAAAAGCGGCGAAGGGTTTTTGATAAAGCCCGGGGAAACAACGTTTTATCAGGCGGACGAAACCGACCCGTGGGAATATTATTTTGTAGCCTTTCACGGCACTATCGCTAAAAACGTCATTGCGGAAATAAATTTCGAAGACGGGTATATCTTCCGTTCGGAAAATCCCGAAACGATGGAGCGCTGTATAAAAAGTCTTTGTAAGCATTATCCGACGGGTATGCTGTGGGGCGAATACAAAGTGCTTGGGAAGTTTTACACCTTGCTTTCCGAAATGATAAAGGAAAAGGGTATAAGTTCTTCCGTGCAGCAGAGAAAGCAGAACCTGTCGGTGGTAAACAAAGCGCTTTCCTACATAAAAGAAAACATTTCTCAAGACGATTTGTCTGTGCAGGGCATAGCCGACCACATAAATCTCGACAGAACCAGCCTTTACAGAATATTCAAAAAGAAATTCAATATTTCGGTAGTAAGGTATATTAAAAATCACCGTATGGACAGGGCGGCGGCGCTGCTTTCCGAAACTGCGCTTACCTGCCGCGAGATATGTGTTCGGGTTGGAATGCCCGAATATCCGAATTTTTGTAAAAGTTTCAAAGCATATTACGGATACTCGCCTATGGATTACCGTAAAACTTTCGGAACGGTCTACAAGAAGAAACATCATAAATAAATTATGCTAAACAGGTGAAAGGGAGAAAATTTAAAAAAATATCGTGAAAATTTTAACGCCGCGGGCAAAATTGCCCGCGGCGCGTAGTTTATTAAACGTTATTTGTTTTTATAATTTTTCGGGGTTTATAATTTCCGCAAGGAAGGGGAATTCGCGATATCTCTCCGCATAGTCCAGCCCGTAGCCTATTACGAACCCGCAGGGGATGTCGAAGCCTACGTAATCGACGTCTATATCCACTTCGCGCCGTTCCTTTTTGTCCAAAAAGGCGCATATCTTTACCGAAGCGGGGTGGCGCTTTTTCAAAAGTTCTATAAAGTAGGAAAGCGTTTTGCCGCTATCCACTATATCTTCGACGAGTATTACGTCCCGCCCTTCGATTTTTGCCGTTATATCGTAGATAAGTTCCATCTGCCCGCTGGTTGTGCCGTTCCTATAACTCGAAAGCCTTGCAAAGTCCAGCATCAGCGGCAGTTTTATGTTTTTCGTTAGGTCTGCAAAGAAATACACCGCACCTTTAAGCATACATATTACTACCGGTTCTTTGCCCTGATAGTCGTGCGTTATTTCTTCGCCGAGTTCTTTTACGCGTTTTGCAATGGTTTCCTGACTTAACAATATTCTGTAGTTATCCATATTCGTCCTTTGTTGTTATGAGAATTTTACAATGTTTTTCGTGTCTTTGTCAACTTTAACTTTGTCCGAAACGGCAACGCCGTTAATAATAAGTACGTCGCTTCCGTTAGCAACAAGTAAAATGCCGTTTCTGTCTTTAAGCGGTATCTTTTTATCGGTGAAATAGTCCGCAAGGCTTTTCGTTCCGCCGCCGAACTTTTTGAACTTGTCGCCCTTTCTGCGAAAGCGGATTACCGCCCCGTCGGGTATCTTATCGATATCCGCGTAAAACCCTTTTTTAAGGTCTTCTCCCGATATGTTTTCGCATGGCGAAACGGCTATAGTCCGTCCGTCAAGCGCGTGTAAACCCGTGGTAAATGGAATAGCGGTATCGTTTTCGTCGCAGGTAAGGTCTTTAAATAACGTTATTTTATCGTACTCTCTCGCCGCTTTTATGTCAAGCGGAAGAGATACGGTTTTGCCGTTTTCTTTTTCAGATAAAGCGCAAACGTCGTCAACGTGTATCTTTTCGTAATCTCGGGCTAGTCCTAGGTTTTTAAGCGCTATAATTACCGCCCGCGCCATCACGGCTTTCGGCGTGTCGGTTGCTATCCCGTATCCGTCGCCGTGGCAAAATACCGCCTTTTCCGCGAGCGCAGACAAAAACTCGTCTTCGGTTTTAAGCGTTTCGGTAAGCCGAAGCACGCTTTTTTCCGCTTCGGGGAAAATTTCTTTGATTTTCGGTATCACGTTAAGCCGCAGAAAGTTGCGCGTGTAGTCAATGCAAAAATTCGTTTCATCATCAACGAACGGAATATTATTTTGTTTAATGTATTCGGCAATTTCCGCCTTGCTTACCTTTATAAACGGGCGGTAAATAACGTTTTTATAGTCCCGTATGCCCGTAAGCCCTTTTACACCCGTGCCGCGGAACAGGTTAAACAATACCGATTCTAAATTGTCAGAACTGTGGTGCGCGGTAAGCACCGCTTCGCACTTGCCGTTTTTAACGGCGTCAAAAAAACACTCGTATCTTAAAATGCGCGCCGCTTGTTCTAACGGAATTTTATCGGATTTGGCTTTTTTCGGCACGTCGACCTTATATTCTAAAAGCGGAATACCGTTTTTCGTACAGTAATCTTTAACGAACGCCGTGTCGCGCAAAGAAGATTCGCCGCGTATGCCGTGTTCGACGTTCAGTGCGACGGCTTTTATGTTAAAACGCTTGCAAAAGTTCGCAGTAAAATGCAGCAGCGCCATAGAATCCGCGCCGCCGCTAACCGCAACGGCAACCGTCTTGCCGTATAAGTTTTTACTGATTTCGGCGTTCATAAATATATTGTATCATAACGTTAATAAAAAATTCAAGCACTGAATATGCTATTTTACGGATAAAAACCGATTTTTTATATTAAAGCGCATTTTTACAACAAAAAACATATGAAAAAATACGGAATAATCATTGACAAAACCGAAATTATGTTATATTATATAAAAGCATCTTTTGAAAGAGTGCTTTCGGGGGGTGCGGTATCGCGGGGTGGAGCAGTTCGGTAGCTCGTCGGGCTCATAACCCGAAGGTCAGGAGGTTCAAATCCCCTCCCCGCAACCAAGTGAGACCGAGTTGAACTGTTTGTGGTTTAGCTCGGTTTTTTCTAACGATTTTGCGGTTTTAAAATAAAAAGAAATTTCTTCAAAAA
>ODAI011460881.1_pt1 | contig 16202 bp, 9 predicted proteins | sample 1539321 | NCBI WGS metagenome assembly ODAI01 (sample SAMN02144231, study PRJEB22623) | gut metagenome | biome: sheep rumen | host: Ovis aries | place: New Zealand
TCCAGCGAGGTCAGTATGCCTGCCAGGTCGCCCGGTTTGTCGAGCACCGGGCCGCTCGTTATCTTGAATCCCACGCCCAGTTCGTTGGCGATAATGTTCGACAGCGTCGTCTTGCCCAGTCCTGGCGGGCCGTGGAGCAGCGTGTGGTCGAGGGGCTCGCCGCGGTATTTGGCTGCCTCGACAAACACTTCCAGGTTCTCCACCACCTTCTTCTGTCCGCTGAAGTCGTTGAACTTCAACGGTCGCAGGGCATTCTCGAAATCTTTTTCTGCCGATGACAGGCGTTCTTGCCTGATATCAAATTCTTCGTTCATTGTGCTGCAAAGTTACGAAAAGTCGAGAGCTATGATGCCAAAAAGCACAAAAAAGATGTTAAAAGGCAATGTGTTCACCTTTTTTCCGACAAATAATGAGTAATTTTTACATGTCGTTATGTATCACCCGAAGACAGAAAGCATCGTCGTTTCACCGTTGTTGTCATGAGCTGACTGTCTGTCGTATCAGATGAAGAAGGACTATGAACATCAAGTTGCACACCCCCAAGACGCTGAAGAGCGGCGGCTTCGTGAGAAACATGAAGCACCTGTTCGACCAGTGCAAGCTGATGATGGATGTGGGCACAGATGACATGGAAGCCTATCGGAAAGAGAGAATGCAGATGGAGGAGAATTCCTCCGGGGATAATGAAGAATGGACGACTGTGTTTGAAGAGTTGAGAGCCCTTCAAGACAAAATAGACCAAGCAAAGAAGAAGAAATAGAAGAAGAATATGAGAAAATGGATTCTGACAATGGCCCTCGTGGCGGCTGCGATGCCCACGATGGCGCAGCAGGTTGCCTATGCCGTCAGCGGCACCTACGGCAAAGAGGGTAAGAAAGTCTACTTGATGGACCAACTGACCGATAAGGCTGTCGACAGCGTTACCGTTGCCGACGGTAAGTTTTCGTTCAGCGGACGTGCCGACAAAGATGCCTTGTTGGGCGTCATGGCAGAGGGTTCGGACTGGACGACAGGCTTCTTCAACGACGGAACGCCTGTCAACGTCAACGACTCTACGGTGAAAGGTTCTGCACTGAACGAACGCCTGGCGAACTACGAAAAGGAAGTGTACAGACCGAAAACGGCCTTTTCCAAAAAAACGTCCAAGATGACCGAGCAGGAGATCATTGCACATCAGGATGAACTCATAGACGAGATGAACAGCATAATCGACAGCATCACGACCGATGGCATTCCCGACAACATCCTTATCGACCCGCAGGGCAAGATCATCGGCCGTGGCCTTCGGGGCAAGCCGTTGCAAAAGAAGCTGCAGAAGATCTTCGGAGAATAAGAAAAGGGGTTGGACGGAAGCGTCAGAACCTAACTCCGAAGAAGGCGCGGGCGCGCCATTTGTTCTGATTGACGACCACAATGTTGTCGTCGAAGACCGAGTTGTTCATCACGAGCGTCGCTCCCGTGTAGTAGCGTGAAGAGAAATTGCGCACGATGGCGACGTGCTCGTTGAAGATCATGTTGAAATGCATTCTCTTCGCACGATTGGGCTCACCTCTCACGGTGAGCTTGTTGCGGTCGTAGACCACGACGGTGGGCAGCATGGAGAAGTGAATGAGCCACCCTTTGCCCAGTACCCAGTTGTAAGCGTAGCCGCCGCCGATGCCGAAGTGGCCCACGCTGATGTTCACCTCAGGGGCATCAGCATTCCTTTCCTTCAGTTCCTTGTTCGTCTTGATGCTGCCTCCTTGGTAGCTGAAGCCCGCCAGCCACGAACCGGCCGAGCGCCGCTGTATGTAGCTCTGCGTGAAGGCGGCGGGAAAAGAGAAGCGGCGGTGGTTGAAGATGTAGTAGCCTGCGATGTTCGACACCTTCAGCGTGACGTCGCCCGACTGCATCTGCGACAGGTTGTCATCGCGCCTGATTTCGCCCGAGCGCGATTCCGACCGCTGGTAGCTGAAGTCGAGGCAGAAGCGGTTGCTGTAGTAGTTCAGGTTGAACTCATAGTCCTTGTAGATGCCCTTCCATTTGGCGGGGTTCACAGCGATGGCGGCGCCGATTCCTCGGTACGATGCACCCAGCGAGAGCGTCGTCTTGTGGCTGGTGCTGAGGTCGGCCTTCGCCTTGACGCCGTTGACGGTACCCTTGGCATGGAACGTGTTTCCCGTCTGGTTCAGCCTCACCTTCAGCGTCAGCGTGCCTTCGGGCCTCACGACGTAGTTCGTGTCGTAGGGCGTCTTGTAGTAACGGGCCGTCAGCGCGCTGTCCATCCTCACCCTCCGTTGCCGCTGGCTGAACGTCTGCGCACTGGTTTCCGCGGCGGCCGCGGCTACCATGATGAACACTATGATCCGAAGTGCTAATGCTTTCATCGTTTTTGAAACATCACTATCCGAGTGCAAAGTTACGGAAAAACGAGCGCAGAACAAAACAAATTCATTTGTTTTTTATGCCGAGTGCGAGTAACTTCGGCGAAGCGGCGAAGTCAAAGTTACGAAAAAAAACAAAAGTTGAGAAAAACTTGCGGATACGAAAAAAAAACTATTTTTGCAGTGCAGAAAAGAGCGGGAAGCCGCGCCGTCATTCGGCATGGCTTCCCGCTCTTCGTTTTATAAGAACACCCATGGTAATCGCTCTTCTTGATGCGTCGAGAAGTGGCTGATGACCGATAAAAGCCACCATCAGACAGGCCCTGGAAGTGAGTACATTTGAGGTTGGCGGCGTCATTGAAGAAAAAGCGAGAATGATGAAACGGAACATGACAGAGTGGATGGCGGGCCTCATCAGCGCGCAACGCGTGGCCGCCATTCCCATTATGACGCACCCCGGCATCGAGCTGGGGGGGCAAACGGTGCGCCAGGCGGTGAGCGACGGCCTTGTTCATGCCGAGGCGGTGATCCGTCTGAGCGAGAAATACCCTTCGGCAGCGGCCTGCACCATCATGGACCTGACGACCGAAGCCGAAGCCTTCGGCGCGCAGGTCGTCTTCAGCGACGTGGCAGTGCCTGCCGTGCAGGGACGCCTGCTCAGCACTCCTGAAGACATCGGCCGCCTGACGGTGCCCTCGCTTGGCAGCGGACGCATCGCTGCCTACCTGAAAGCGAACCTGCTGGCGGCGCGCGCCATCGACGACCGTCCGCTGCTGGCGGGCTGCATCGGACCGTTCTCGCTGGCCGGACGGCTCTACGACATGTCCGACATCATGGTGCTCATCTACGAAAACGCCGACGCGGCGCGCGAACTCCTTGAGAAATGCACCGACTTCATACTGAAATACTGCATGGCACTGCGACAGACGGGGGCCAACGGCGTGGTGATGGCCGAACCGGCGGCCGGTCTGCTCTCCGACGACGACTGCATGAGCTTCTCGTCGGTCTACGTGCGACGCATCGTGGAGGCCGTTCAGGACGACACGTTCAGCGTGGTGCTCCACAACTGCGGCAACACCGGCCACTGCACCCACGCCATGGTGGCCACGGGAGCCGCCGCCTAGCACTTCGGCAACAAGTGCCGCATGGAGGAAGTCATCGCCGACGTGCCGCCCCAGGCGCTCGCCATGGGCAACCTCGACCCCGTGCCGGTGTTCAAGGACGCACCGGCCGAGACGGTACGACGGGCCGCCACCGACCTTCTCGACCGCATGAAAACGCACCCCAACTTCGTCATCTCAAGCGGTTGCGACACGCCGCCGCTCACTCCCCTTGCCAATATCGACGCCTTCTTCGAAGCGGTGGAGGCGTGGAACAGCCGACAGCAATGACCGAAAAGACCCTCACATACACCGACCTGGCCATCACCGATGCCGACGTGAGCACGCAGATGGGCTATGGCGACGCTACGGCCGACGGGCGCGTGCTCGGCGAGCTCCACGATATCGAAGCCGAGGGGAGCCGCTTCCTGCGCCCCCGCTTCTGCTTCTTCGTCGACCGGGGCACGCTCGACGACGATGAAGCGACGCTCACCGTCGGCACGACGCGCCTCGACGTGGCAAAGATCATCGCCCGACAGCTGCGCGGCTCGGCGGCCTTCGCCTTCTTCGTGTGCACGGCAGGCGAGGAGTACGAGCTGTACCAGCAGCGGCTGAAGGCCGATGGCGACATGCTGCGCGTGTTCATTGCCGATGCCTTGGGCAGCGTGATTGCCGAACGGTGTGCCGACCAGATGGAAAACGCGCTGCAACAGTCGGTCGGCAAGCTCGGCTGGCAGCGCACCAACCGTTTCAGTCCTGGCTATTGCGGCTGGCATGTGTCGCAGCAGCAGCGCCTCTTCCCACTTTTTCCCACGACCTGCGGCGTCCGTCTGACCGACAGTTCGCTCATGGTGCCCATCAAGAGCGTGAGCGGCATCATCGGCGTGGGCCCCGACGTTCGACGTCTCGACTACTCTTGTGGCCTGTGCGACTTCAAACAGTGCTACAAGCGCAATAAGAAAGCATGACCATTCCTTCTTCTTTTGTTTGCTGAACCTTTCCTGGCAGCTTGCCAGACAAGTCGCTTCGGGTGGTCGGCGCCATGTTTCAGCGTTGCACGCGCAGATTTTTTCGCGTGCAAAGTAAATTGAATTGCTGAGCAAAACAATTTAGATTGCTGAGCAAAACAATTTAAATTGCGCAGCAAAACAATTAGGATTGCAAATCGAGAAGACGTTTCCGCCACGAGAGAAGCGGCGAAGAGACAATCGGCAACCATTCGCTTTTCAATCGTTGGTGAATGGCTCGTTCCCACCGCCATCGCCAACTATGTGAAGACACACTACCCCAAGACCAGCGTGGTGAAGATTGACAAGGAGCGCTACGGCCTTTTCGCAAGGTTACCGAAGCTCCCAGTGACCGCTGCCCACGCTGTGCCAGCGCCCATTGACGCGCACGCGGGCGTCGCAGCCGACGGGGATGTCGACCGTGACGGATGTCTTTGTGGCATTGACGGCGACGCGTCCGTAGAGCGTTTCGGTGGAGGCTTTCACCCATTGCAGGTCGCCGACGAGGTGCGGGTCGATCTCCAGGTGGCGCATGCCGACGGTTCCCGCCTGCTGACCGATGCCGGCGAGTGTTCGGAAGAGCCATTCGTCAATCTGGCCCATCATGAAGTGGTTCTGCGAAGAGCCCTGCCGGGGGTCCCACTGCTCGGTGAGCGTGGTGGCACCCTGACGGAGCTGGTAGCCGTAGCCGGGCGTCTCGTAGTGGTTGAGCATGGCGTAGAGCAGCTCGTTCTGGTCGTTGCGGGCCAGCGTCTGGAAGAGATAGCGGTTGCCGACGTCGCCCGTTGTGAGGCGTGTGCCGTGGGCGTGGATGTCGGCGATGAGGTTTTTTAAGACAGTGGAGCGTGGGGAATTGGGCTGCGACGGGGTCGCAGCATACGGGACGATGCCGAGGAAGAGGGGCAGGGCGTTGGAGGTTTGGCTGCCCGAGCCGTAGTAACAGGAGTCAGGGTGGAAGAAATGGCGGTTGAAGGCGTCGGTGACGTTGCCGAGCAGGGCGCTGTAGCGGCGCTCGTCGGCATCGTTTCCTGTCATGCGTGCGGCGCGTGTGAGCAGCTGCAGGTCGTAGATGTAGTGCGCGGTGGCCACGAGAGGTACGGGCGTGTTGCGCGAGAAGCCCGCGCGCCAGGGCCCGTAGTCGTACCAGTCGCCGAGTCCGTGGCTGACGATACCGTCGTCGGCGCGGCTTGTCAAGTAGTCCACGTAGCGTCGCATGGCGTCGTAGTTGTTGACGATGAGCGTGGAGTCGCCGTAATGCTCGTAGTACATGAAGGGCAGGATGACGAGCGTGGAGCCCCATTCGGGCGAGTCGTCGAACAAGTTTCCGAAGGAGACGTACTGCGGTGCGGTCGTAGGCACCATGCCGTTGGCTTTCTGTGTGTCGGTGATGTCGCGTATGACCTTCGGAATGTAGGCCCCCATCTCGTAGTTATAGAGCAGCGACGGTCCGCAGAGGTGGTCCTGTTCGAGCCATCCCAGCTTCTCGCGGTGCGGACAGTCGGTGAGCACGGCTTGCATGTTGCTGCGCTCGGCGCGCTCGATGAGACGGTGCGTGCGGGTGAAGAGGTCGTTGCTGCACAGGAACGACGACACTTCGGGTGCGCTGTTGTGGACGAAACAGCTGCGCAGACGGTTCAGGACGGGCAGTCCGTCGGGGTTCGGCTCTCCCTCGATGACGGCTCCTTCCACCTGAATGTAGCGGTAACCGTAGTAGGAGAAGCTTGGGTGCCAGGTCTCGCCGAGGCGGTTGCCGTGCAGGGTGTACTCGTAGTAGTGCTGCCGTCCGGTCTGCGTCTGGTCGCAGACGCCCTGTGGTGTCAGCGATTCGGCCACGAGGAGCGTCACCTTCTGGCCCGACTGTCCGGTGACGGTGATCTCGGGGAAGCCCGCGAGGTTCTGTCCCATGTCGAAGACGCGCACCGAGGGGTGCACCGTGCGGCGTGTCTTGGCCGAAGCAGCAGCTAAAGAGTCGGGGCTGACGGTTATTTCGCGCGCGACGTCGTAGCGTTCCATGATGCGCACAGGCGGTGCCTCCTGGGCCCGCAGGGTGCCTTCGGGCGCTTCGACGACGACGGCATGGTCGCCCAAGCCCTCGATGGGCATGTTGGTTCCCCACGCCTCCGAGGGGAACGTGCGCGCGTCGTAGCTCTCGCCGCCGTAGATGCTGTTGAACGTCACGGGGCTTGGATGGAGCTCCCACGACTCGTCGGTGCAGACGGTTGTGAGTTTCTTGCGCCAGGCCAGCACGTCGATGCGCGCCAGGAGCTTCGGCGGTCCGAAGGATGTCTGCAGCTTGCTGTAGCGGTTGCCGCGCTGCACGTTGTAGAAACCGTTGCCGAGGATGACGACAATCTCGTTGGCGCCGCTGCGTATGTACTGCGTGATGTCGTGTATATTATAATAGGTGGTGCGCGAATACTCGCTCCACAGTGGTGCGAACTCGTCGGAGCCCACGCGTCGGCCGTTCAGGTAGACCACGTAGTGGCCCAGTCCGCAGATGGCGAGCTGAGCGTCTACACCTTTTCGGTTGCCGTTGAGCGGCACGGAACCATTGATGAAGAACACCTTCCGCAGCACGATGCTCTTCGACGAGAGCGTGTCCACGCCGTCCCACTTGGCTTTGAACGTGTCTTTCTTGAAGACGGCGTTGCTCCACCGGCCGTCGGGGATGCGCGCATCCTTCTTTGTGATGGCTCCAATCCATCGGGCTTCGTTCATGGGCGGCGCCACACGAAGAATCTGTCCGCTGCTCCAGGGCGATGCCTTGCCCTTCTGGTCCCAGACGCGCACGCGCCATACGTAGCCTTGCCGGCGGAAAGGCAGTGCCGGGAGGGCGATGTGCTGGCTCTCGCTGCTGCGCACGCGCTTCGAGTCGAAGACCTTCTTGTTGGTGATGCGTTCGGTCACCGTGATGCGGTAGGCTGTCTGGCGGTCGTTCTGCACGTCGGACGTCAGCTGCCAGCCCACACGGGCCTGCTCGTTGACCACGGCTGTGCCCGTCTGGTAGTTGCATTGCTGGCGGCTGACGGTCAGTCGGGCTCCGGCTTGCAAGCTGAGAGCGATGGAAAAGATGAGGAGGATGGCTTTTTTCATGCTGATGGTTGTTTTTTTTCTAGATTCTCTAGATTTTCTAGATATTCTAGATTTTCTAGATATTCTAGATTTTCTAGATTTTCTAGACTATCCTAACTATTCTGGGGTTTTGCAATCCGAAGTGATACGGCCGCCGTTCATCGTGGCTTCAACAACGCGGCCGCCGGTGGCACGCAGGCGGAAGCTGACGTTCCACTCGCGGGGCCAGGCAGGAAAGAGGATCGGTGTGCCGTCGGGCGATTCCTGAAGGAGCATCTCCTGCAGGCCGATCATGGCTGCTCCGCCGCGGTTCAGGTCGGGTGCCCAGTCGAAACCGGGGTCCCAGAAGGCAGGGAAACGGTAAGGACCGTCGTCCAGTTTCTCCGTGATGAGGCGTCGGGCTTCGTCGGTCAGGCCGAGGCATGCCGCCCAGATGTTGTCCTGTTTCCAGCCTTTTGTGCTGCGCATCTCCACGGCATGCGGGTCTTTCAGGTAGGTGTTGCGGGCGATGTCGAGGCCGGGTCGGCCCATGCCGTAGATGCGCCAGGGGAAGACGGGGTAGAGCTGCGGCGTCTCCACGTTCTGAATGCGTGCCCACACGGCTGCCGGTGCGATGCAGGTTTCGCCGTCGATGCTGCGCAACGGGATGTCGGGGAGGCGCTGGAGAAGGCTGTCGGCGTAGAGTGAAGAAACTTTTTGAGCGGCAGGATGCTCAGCACGGTGCGACGATGGCACCAGGTAGCGGCTGAAGGCAGTGGCTACGGTGCGCAGTGCGGCGATGGTGCTGGCCGGGTTGTAGGCTTGCTTGTAGGTTTCGCAGCCTGAACCGGGGAAGATGATGAGGTGGCCGTCGCCGTCGAGGCTCTTTGCGCCGCGCCGTCGGGCGAGGTATTGGTAGTGTTCGTCGAAGAAACGGAGACAACTCTCGATGAGCGGCTCGTATTTGCGGATGTCAAGGCCACTGTATTCGTGGGCCTGCAGAGCCATGAGGCAGAACTCCAGGGCGGTGTCCCACTCGTATTCGAGCCATGCGTTGCGCTCCATTCCCCAGTCGTCGCCGTCCTTGTGTTTGCCGTAATCGGCCGGGTTGGGCAGTCCGAAGTTCTCTATCTGTTCGGAGAAGCAGGCGCCGCGGTTCCCCCAGTGGGGACGGGTCCATAGCTCTGCCGTGGGCAACAGGGGCAGGTAGGTGTCGAGCTGGGCGGTCAGCAGGTCGGTGTCGCCGCTCTTCAGCATGGGCCAGTGGACGAGACGCTGGTTTTGTGCGGTCATCGTTCCGCCGCCCCACTTGCGGTAGTCGGGCGTGAAGGGGGCGAGCGAATCGGCGTAGACGGGGTCGAAGGTGAACAGTCCGCCGTTGAACTTGGTGGGCCATTGGCCGCGTGCGTTGCAGCCGAGCATGAATCGCATGAGCTCGTAGTTGCGCAGGACAGCCTGAAGGGCGGGATCGTGGCTGTCGGTCTGAATCCAGCTGCGCTGCCAGTAGTCGTGCCACCAACGGGCAGAGCGGCGTAACGACTCTGACGCCTTGATATTCTGGAAGACAAACGGGCCGATGGTGCCGCAACCGTCGACGGCTGTCAGCTGGTATTCCTTGTGTCGCAGATAGCGCAGGTCGATCATCAGGGTGCTGTTACTGCTGTTGTCTGATGCAAAATGCCACGCGCGGTAGTCGGTTCCGGCGTAGATGCTGTCCGTCGTACCCGAAAAGTGGAAGCCGGGAGCGTACATGGTGCCGCCCATGAGCCGTCCGGCCAGCGGATTGTGAATCTCGGAGGAAACGGTCTGGAGGTTTTCGCGCTGCACGGTGAAGTCGAAAACCGTCTTTGTGCGGTTATGGTGGAAGAAGCTAAGCTCGTTTTTGTCGGCAACGATGCTGTCGGCACGCGTCACCGTGCCTTCGGGCAGCACCCATTTGTAGCTGCTCTGCTGGCATTCGGCCTTGGTCAGCGGTCGGTCGCGGTAGCGCCAGCTCTCGTAGCTGAGCGTTGCCCCGTGTCGGGACTGTCGTGTAGAGAATGCGACGAACACAACGGGCTGCTCGACATCCACCCATAAGCGCACCCTGACGCCACCGCCTTCCACGTAGATGCAGCCCTCGTCGAGGGAAAGAGTCTGGCGGAAGTCGCTCTCGCCGAAAGGATTGCCGTCGAAATGGAGACGCCACCGGCCGGCCTTCAGCAGCGTGTTGTTCTCGTCGAACCAGCCGCTCTGCGAAATGTAGAAGAGCAGGTCGCCCCCTTCTACCCACACGTTCATGCCCATGTCGCAACCTCCGCAGGGCATCGACTCGCTGCTGTTGCGGCTTTGGGTGGTCCATACCAAGGGTTTGGGAACATAGTCGCCTGGCTTCTTTGCTCCCGCGGAAGCGACGATGCAAAGAAGCCATGCGATGAGAAGAATGCGATGCTTCATGATTGGGAGAATTGGTTTTTTCTTCTTCTAGATTTTCTAGATATTCTAGACTCTCTAGATATTCTAGATTTTCTAGACTTTCTAGATATTCTAGATTTTCTAGACTTTCTAGATTATTTACTATTCGGATGATGGGGCTACCAGCTGTCGGTGCGGAACGAGCTGACGGGGAGGCCGTCGTGCATCAGGTCGCCCTCAACCCAGTCGCGGAAAGCGTAGCGCACGGCTACGGGTTTCTTCACCTGTTCGCTGCGTACGTACACCCGGTTGCGCGAAATCCAGGCCTCGGCGGGATGGAACACGCGGTCTTCTCCGGCAATTTCAAAGTTGCTGCTCTTCGGTCCGTGTTCAAAGTAGACCCACTCCTTGCTGCGGTCGAAAGCCACCACGGCCGTGTCGCCGCGGAACTCCACGCTGCTGTACGTGGCGAAATCGGGCAGTCCCTTCACGCCGTAGGTGTTGCTGAGGGCGAGGATGGCGAGCCGTTCGCCTGCTTGCCGCTTCTTTCGTGGGTGGATGCCGTACTCCAGACCGGCATCCATGAGCACTGCCATGCGGGCATTGGGAATCGTGGCCTCGGCCTTTAGTTGCTGTTCACGCAGATATTGGCTGCCTTTCCAGTCGATGAGGGAGTAGTCGTAGGGGGCAATCTGACAATAATAGAAGGGGAACTCGCCCTGCTTCCAGTCCGCACGCCAGCCCTCAACCATCGTTTTGAGCAGCGGAGCATAGTAGTCGAAGCGCGGCACGTTGTCTTCGCCCTGGTACCAGATGGCGCCACGCATGGTGTAGCCCACCAAGGGCCGCAGCTGACCGTAGTATAAAGCCGTGGGGCAACGTTGTTGCAGCTTCTTCATGTCGTCCTCGGTTACGTGTTGGTTCACTTTGGGAAAAGCTTTCAGCCATTCGGGTGCCATCCAGGCTTCGCAGGCAGAGCCGCCCCATGAGGTGACGATGAGGCCGACGGGTACGCCGAGCGTCTGGCGCAGAGCCCTGCCAAAGTAATAGGCGGTGGCAGAGAAATCGCGGACGCTGGCACTGTTGGCTTCGTTCCACTGTCCTGTCACATCGCGTTCGGGTGTCAGCGACGCGTGGCGCTTGACCGTAAAGAGTCGCAGACTGGCATCATGGCAGCGGAGGAGTTCCTCCGTCGTGCCCTCTACGGGCTGCTGCTTGAAGCCCTTCATCTGCATCTCCATGTTCGACTGTCCGCTGCATATCCATACTTCGCCGATAAGGATGTTGTTGAGCATCAGGAATTCCTCTCCGTCGCTGAAAGCGATGTAGTAGGGACCTCCGGCTTCGGGCGTCTTCACTTTCAGTTCAAAACGCCCGTTTTTGTCGACTTCGGCCCAATGTTCCTCGTCGTTCCACGAGGTAACGACGACGACACCGTCTTTTCCGGCATCCGTCCAGCCCCAGAGATTACACTCGGTCTGCTGTTGCAGCACCATGTTGTGGTCGAAGAACTGAGGCAGCGTGACCTTGGCATGGACCGTTATTCCGATGAGCGCCACGATGGCGCAGATTAGTTTTCTCATATCATTGTTCTATTTTAAGCTCTGGCTGTGCGAGGAGACCTGCCGGCAAGAGGCTGTCTCCCTTCGTTCGATACTTGGCATTGGTCCAGACGCCTTCGTAGGGCGCCTTGCCTTGGTCCGTTCCGCGCAGGGCATTGTGCCAGGTATTCACAACTTCTATCTCAATCGAGTTCTTTCCTTTCTGCAGGGCGCGCGTAATCTCCACCTCGTAGGGAGCAGTCCAGGCAATGCCGCAGTCCTTGCCGTTCACCCATACGTGGGCAATATCCTTCACATGGGGTAGCGACAGCCAGATTCGGCCTGTCGGCATCTCTTTTTTCTTCAGCTTCAAGGTCGTCTGATAGCGGGCGTGGCCACTGAAGTAGCGGATGCTGTCAGCTGGATGCCGGCTCCAGTCGAAGAGGGTGTCGGTCTGCAAACGCAGGCCGTTCTCTCGGAAAGTGAGCTGCCACGGAGCTGTCGGCAGGGGCTTACTGGTGTAACGGCTGGAGGGCTGCAAACCGATGTAGCCGACAGCAGAACTCAGGAAGACGAAAACGGAACCGTGGGGCGCCAACGTCAGCGCAACATCGGTCCGCGGCTGGTTGACAGTGGCCTTGGCTGGCAGAGAAAAAGTATTGGAGAGTGGATCGTAGATGACTACATCTTTGTAAAGTCCGCTACGGAAGGAGGCTGTGAACGATTGCTCACGGTCGGTCTGATTGGAGAGAAAATAGGTTTCGCCGAACTCACCTCTGCTGCGGTGCGCAAAGGCGACACCGGGAGGAAGGATGACGTCGGGCTCGATGCCCAACGGTGTGAGGTCGGTTTTTGTGTAGGGTTGGTCGATGATGGCGATGCCGCGGCTGCGCAGGGTGTCGATTTGACGCTTGACTTCAGGCGAGAGGCTGACGGCAGAGGGGATGACGAGGGCGCGATAGGGGTAGTTGTCGTTCCAATGGAGCAGGGCATCGCGGTTCATCGAGTCGTAATGATAGCCATGCAGGGGATTGATCCAGTCGTTTGCGTCGGTGATGCCTGCTGAATGCCACACACCCACAGGCGATTCCTCCATGGGCTGACCGATATTGGCCAGACGTTTGTGCTCGGCAGCAACGCGCTCGGAGCCGAAGAGACCAGGTAGCATGTTGACCAAACGGTCGGGAGTGAGGGCGCGGCGGGGCATCTCTTCGCCGGTGAACACGGCGATGTCGGCCACAGGGTCGCCTTTCTGCAACCACTGCTGACAGTGGGTGATATAGTCTACAAGGGCTTTGGCTTCGGGGAACCACGTCTGGTCGCGCTGGAAGAAGAGACCGATGCCGTCGAGAGTCATGCCGGGACGGCGGTCCATCCACGGGTTGTGGGTGAAAACATGGAAGAACAGGCGGTTCATGCCGAGGGCAAAATGACAGTCGAGGAGCGGTTTGATCATCGCGGGCGTCTCGTTCCAGACACCACGTACTTCGGTGAATCCCTCGGCCTGCACGATATTCTTACCGTAGACGTGGGCACCGCTGATGGCATCGAGCATGTCGGTGGGCTTGTCGTGCGTGGGACTGTTGAGCCAGAACTCGCCCATCGGGACGTCCACATATTTATAATGCTCCATTCCGTCGCTGACCATCGTGGGCGCCACACTTTCTGAAGAGAGCTGCACGCCATACTGACGGGCTTTCTGCGCCACGGTGGCAAAGAAAACCTCGTTGATGAGTTCGTTGATGGTCTTTCTTACATCGCGTAGTACCTCATCACACTTGGCGGCCGACTCAATGGGGATGCCAATCATGACAGGCAACCACGGAATGAGGTCGTAGCCGCGACGCTGCCGAAACTCCTCGGCAAAACGGTGGCCCCAGTTCTGCGAACCACATTCCCAAGAATCTACGTGCAGATACTTCACTACATCGGCATGAGGGGGCTGCTTGAACAGTGCGAACCACGAATCGACCTGCTTGCTGACGGCCTCGCGTGAGAACTTGTCGCACTCCAAGCCCTTGGCACCGCCGGCTGTTGCATTGGTATGTCCAGTTGAAGTGTGGCCGATGCGGACGATGCGGTAGGCATAGCTTGGAGAATCGATGAAAGAAAGCGAATGGCCTGTCACCCGGTCTCCCTCCAAAGTCAGGCGTACCACTTCACGTCGGGGCCAACAGATGCTGTCGGGCAGTTCTTCGGAAGAAGCATCAGGAGCTATGCGCCAGACGTAGCCAGCCTTGCCTTCCCAGTTGTCGACGCACGGCTGAGCATAGAGAGTGGCGTTCTTCAGACTTAAACGCGGATGCCATTTGGCAGCGTCGAGGTCCTCGCTGCCAGGTTCCGTGCCTCCGGGTGTCCATGAGAGCCGCCAAAAGCGTGCTGTAGTAGGCTTGAAGGCAAAGGTGGTGTTGAAGTCATAGTTCTGCCAACCTTGTCGTGGGGGCACTAATCGTTTCACCATACGGAAGTTGACACCGTTGTCGCTCACCTCTATGGCGATGCGCTGTCCCTGTATGTTGGTGCCGTTGGCGGCTATCTCGATGTTGGTGAACTGCCTTGGAACTCCGAAGTCGAACTGAATCCATGCCGGTTCGGAAGCTGTGAAGATGCCTTTGGCGTTGCGCGTCATGGTTGAAGACATCATGACAGGACACTTATCCACGTCGCGTTGCAGGTTGAAGTTATAGGGGAAAGGATGGAACGAGCGTCGTGTCAGCGGAATGGCAAAGGTGGCAATGTCCTCGTAATAGCATTCGAAGCCTTGCGGACGATGCAGGGTCAGGCCGTTTTTCCGGTGAATCAAATCCTCCAGTCGGCCAACCAGAATGGTATCGCTGTAGACAATCTTCTGCATCGACTCTTCAGGTGTGATCCAGGGGCCGCCGGCCAGCGCGAAGCCGTCGCATACATGAATGCCCATTCCTAAGCCGAGACTGTCGGCCTGTTGCATAGATACGTCCACCATGTGCCAGAAGTTGTTGCTCAACGCGTCGGCCTGGCCCTGAAACTCCGGGCGTTCGGCGGCCCCACGAATAGGCATCAGGTAGCAACCGCCCAGTCCTACGTCCTTCATGGCTTGCAAGTCGGCCTTCACACCCTCTTCCGATACGGCGCCATACATCCAGTACCAGAAGGTCCATGGTCGGCTCAGCTCGTCGGCTTGCTTCTGCTGCGGCTGGGCTGCGCAGACGAGCGAGGCAAAGAGAAGGAAAAAGACTGTCAGTTTCTTCATGTTCGGGGCGGAAAAGGGTTATTCAAACACGAACGTTGCGCCGATCATGTGATAGCCTTTCGCCCAGTGAGGCTGAGCAGAAGGGCCGTTCAGGTCGGTAGTGTTCACCTTGTTGCGCACGGCAGGTATCGCTTTCAGAATGCTGATGCCTGTCTGTGGCAGGTCGAAAAGGATGTGGTCGCGACCGTCGCGCGGTTGATAGATGCCCACATGGTCGTGCGTGTCGAGGTCGGTGATGCCGATGCGGCCCTCGGTGGTCTGCAGCTGCATCCACGAAACATCGCCAAAGTAGCCCTTGAACTCAGGATATTCCCATGACTCGGCGGGAACGGGGTCGTTGTAGGCGGTTGTCCAGTAGCCGTACTGCGGGCCTTCCTGTCGGTTCTGCCACACGCGATAGGGACCGCGGCCCACCCATCGCTTGGAGCGCACCAGTTGCTCGGGATAGTCGAAACTGATGCCTAAGAGATCGACAACGCCGTTGAACGCGTAGCCTACCGAAACGTGAACGCGGCCATCCGGCCAGAAATCCCACGCCACTTGGTCGATACTGCCGTGGCGATAGTGGGCGATGAGCTCGCCATTGTGCCATTCGAAGTGGGAGAACTGACCTTGATCAGCATATTCAGTGTACTGTGTCTTCTTGTCGAAAGCCTGTTTGTCATCGTGGTTGTAGAAGCCGTCTTGCGATCGGTCGGCACGCTTGGCGGCCACCAGTCGCGGACCTTGCAGCGAAATCTTTCCTCGGGCAGTCTGCACATGGGTAAGACGGCCGTCCTGTTTCGAGAAAACGTAAGTTTTACCCTGCGATTCGACGGTCAGATATGCATCGTCCTCAGTGTGAATCGGCTCATCGTGTATGTAAACAGAATCGACGATGTCTATCAAAGGATTGGGGAAACTCCACGTGAAGATGTTGCGGCCGTGTGGATCGGTGGCACTGATTTCCACTACTTCGGCAAGACTCTCAGGCAAACCGATGGTGGCGCTCTGGCCTGGCTCCACACTGGGAACACGCAACGTGCCCTTTCCCACGACGCTCACTTCGTTATCGTTCATAGCGGGCATGTCAAGCAGTCGGTAACTGAAGCGGCAGTCGCTGAGATTGGTGAAATCGTAGCGATTGTGCAGCTCTATCTGTTCGTTGCGGACATTGAGCTCCACGGGGCTCCACACCTCGCGGATGGTATAGAATGAACCTTCTTTCTCCATGTGGGGTCCCACAATGCCGTCGGCACCGAAGTTGCCCATACAGTCGACGATGTTGTTCTGGTCAGTCCGCACGACGCCCTGGTCCATCAGGTCCCACAGGAATCCGCCGGCGCAACGCGGATTCGACATCATCAGTTGCCAGTAGTCGCGCAGTCCGGCTCCGTGTCCGCCGTCGTAGAGACCGTGCAGGAACTCGGTGGGCATGAAGATTTCCTTCTGTCGCATGTATTCTGCCGTCTCGCCCCATGAGCGGTAGTGCTTTGTTTCGAAGCCGTTGCGGTTGGCCCAGGGATAGAGAACGA
>ODAI012238099.1_pt1 | contig 16199 bp, 12 predicted proteins | sample 1539321 | NCBI WGS metagenome assembly ODAI01 (sample SAMN02144231, study PRJEB22623) | gut metagenome | biome: sheep rumen | host: Ovis aries | place: New Zealand
AATACGATACGATGGAGGAGTTGTTGGAAATCAATAAGAACCGTACAAGAAAGCGAGGCGTATGATGAAAGATGTACATGCCGTCAGCGTGATGTAGGCTATTCACTGCTGACTATCAGCCTTTCAATGGCAATTTCGGTGTATTTGAAGATAGTCTGCCAGGGGGCTATGGCGAATACCTATTGCGTAAGGTTCTGAAGAAATCGGGGATTGATCCTCAAGCACTTACCCCTGTTCAATGGCTAAGCATTATTGGCAGTTCCGGTATGGGGGCTCTTTGCTATGTACCTGAAACAAAACTACAGCAAGAAGACTCTTTGCTTTCGCTTGACGAGATGCAGGAAATAGCCCTCAATGTACTTTCTGAAAAGACTGACGAACATGCTGACACACTCTATTTCAAGAGTGGTAACTCTGGAGGAGTACGTCCAAAAGCTATTATTACTGACACGGATGGGCACTGGTTAGTAAAGTTCCGCCATACCTACGATCCCATGAATATGGGAGAGATGGAGTATGATTATAATAAGGTTGCAAAGCAGTGTGGTGTTGATGTGCCAGAGTTTAAACTTATGGAAGGTAAATACTTTGCCGTGAAACGATTCGATATAGAAAATGGTGTGCGATTGCATGTGCTAACCGCCAGCGCTCTTCTGAATGAGCCGATATCTCCGCCAAAGATGGATTACCACAGTCTGTTGCAATTGACGGGCTATCTGACGCAGTCGCCAAAGGCCGTAGAACAGCAGTTCCGTCGTATGGCTTTCAATGTCTATGCCCAAAATATGGATGACCATGCACGTAATTTCAGCTTTATCTGCCGCGAGGGCGTGTGGTCTCTAGCTCCAGCATATGACTTGACCAATGATGATACCCTTGGCGAACATGCTACAACCATTAATTTCAAAGGACTTCCTACGGACGAGGACCTGATAACCGTTGGTACGAATATCCGCATCTCCCGCGCTCGATGCTTGCAAATTATGGAGGAAGTCAAAGAAGGAACAAAAGAATTGAGTGTGTATTTTTAGTCTACTATAATCGGTAATGGAACAGAAATTCGGGAAAAACAGCATTCTTGGACGATCCAAGCGGCAATGCAGGGAAAGACAAGTCCCGACTTGGAGTTCGACGTGACAGGCTGGAATCCTGATACCCATAATATTAGAGTACAGGTGTAGCAGAAAGTCCTTCGCAAGACTGGATGCCAGAACGCCAAAGTGTACCATCGGAGTGGTTCAATGTAGTGGATTGACGTTTGTTTTCAGTTGATAATTATGGTTGGGGGGCGTGTGTGCATACATATGCCCTTCTTTGTTATTATCCACTCATTCGTCAAAAAAAGTAACCTTAAATTTGGTGATTTCAGGATTTATCCTTATTTTTGCACAAGAAATGAGTCAATGATGGTATTACGAATACTCTGTTTGTTGTTGGCGTTTGCAGCGACGGTTTCCGTAAGGAGTGCCGACGTAGAGCGTGATTTGGCCCGTCTGGACAGTTGTATCCAGATGAAGGCGCAGTTTGACAAACAGAAGGAAGACAGACTTCAAGTTCTGAAAGACAATCTGAAGTCGGCTACGGATGGCAATGCCCGCTATAGTGTTCTGTACCGTCTGTTTACTGAATATGAGTCCTATAACTTCGACTCTGCTTACCACTATGCGCGTCAGGCCGCCGACCTGTCTGTAACCTTGAAGAACCGCGACTTTCAGGTGGAGGCTGGCTGTGCCATCGTGTTCTGCTACCTCTCGGCAGGTCTCTATAAGGAGGCCTTCGACGTGATGGGGGTGATTGATCACGACGGAGTAGGGGAGGAATATCAGCAACAGTATTATATGATGTGGTCGAGACTCTACTACGACCTTGCGAACTACAATAACTCTCAACCCTATGAGGAAGAATATGTCAAGAAAGGCAATCTTTATGTCGATACGTTGTTGCAGTACGTTCCAGAAAATACAGTCTATTGGTATTATGCCCTGGCGCAGCGACAGATGAAATCGCATGACTTTGCCGGTAGCACTGACACCTTTAAGAAAATGCTGGCTTTAAAGGGGGGCGACGGTAAGTACCATTCGACCCAAGCCCATCTTCAGGCCATTGCCTATTCATGCATTGGCTGGAACCTGTGGATTGAAGGTAAGGAAGACGAGGCTATCAGCAATCTGGCAGAGTCTGCCATCTGGGACACCCGCACATCCACCAAGGAAAATACCTCAACCTGCAGTCTGGCAAATATCCTCTACAAGCGGGGGGATATCAAGCGGGCCGTCAGTTATGCGCAGAGTTCGATGGAGGATGCAAACTTTTATGGGGCTCGTCACAGGAAGATCCAGATTGGGGAGATTCTGCCTATTATAGAACAGGACCGCTATGATCTGATGGAGCGCCAGCGCAACCTTTTTATCCTGGTTATAGCTATTGCTCTGCTGTTTATCATTGGCTTGCTGACTGCGACTGTCATTATCCGTCGGCAGGTTAGAAAACTACATAAAGCCCAAAAAACGATAGATGAACGTAACCACGCTTTAGAACGGACAAATCAGAGTCTGATGGAAGCCCAGCATACCATAAGTGAGCACAATATGGCATTGCAGAAAGCAAACGACCGTTTGGAAGAAGCCAATAAGATTAAGACGGTATATATCGGCAAGTCGTTCTATAGTAATGCGGAATATATAAATAAGGTAGAGAAACTCTACAAACTCATTGATCGCAAGATCACAGCCCGTCAATATGAAGACTTGCGCTCTTCACTGAAAGAGTCAACACTTATGGCTGAACGTAAGAATATGTGTGCCGACTTCGACGAGACATTCCTTAAACTATTTCCTGACTTTGTAGAGAAATTCAATCAACTTTTTGAGGAAAAGAATCGACGCTATCCAGAGGACATGAATTCCTTAACAAGCGAAATGCGAATCTTCGCCCTCATCCGTTTGGGGGTCAATGATAGTGAACGCATTGCAAATTTCCTTGACTACTCCGTTCATACTGTAAATACTTATAAGACGCGTATTAAGAATCGGTCTATCGTGGATAATGATGCCTTCGAGCAGCTCATTATGGATATTTAAGTGGGCCTGACTGCAATATTTGCATTATACAAACGTCCCCTTTGTTATAAAGCCAAGTTTCTGATTTACAGAATCTTGGCTTTTTGTGTTTCTATATTCTCGTTTATACAAACCTTTTTTTTCGTGCAAGAAAGAGAAAGTTACTGTAATTTTGCATCCAGAATTCATTTATTCATTATTTAATTAAAAACCAAACATAGTATGAGTACAAAGAAAACAATTAAGACATTACTGCTTTTGTCGGCACTTGCTCCTACCGCGTTGCTTACCTCGTGTGCAACTACGGAGGACGGTGACTATGTGACTCCTATTCAGCTTACGGAAAAGATAGGGGGTAACTGGGTGTTGAATAGCATCACCCAGACAGATGAGACAAATGCCACAGAAATGGTATTAACCACACTTCTCAACTTCGACTCTTTTGGCCTCGCTCTTAACGATGGGGGACAATTTACGGTGACGGGCAATGCTCCTAAATTGCTTCCGACGAGTGGAACATGGGAGTTGGACAACAATTTCGTGAAATCAACAGGTGATGCAACCCAATTGCTGTTGAAAGGCAGTGATGGCTCAGCTCGGCTGACCGTGACTGCTACGCCGGGTAATAATCCAGAACTCGGTTTCCAACTGACACGGAAGCAAGGAGGACAAGCGTTTGTAAGTTACAAATATAGTCTTGTTCGTGTAGAGTAGAATCAAATAGTTTTTTTTATTAAGGATTAGATTATGATTACCAAGATTTATAAGAGACTTTTGATAAGTTTGTCGTTTATCATTTGTCATTTGTCGTTGAGCGTTGCTCAGACAGAATTGGGCAATCCCAAGGTTTATACCGTTCCTGCCGTATTTTATCCAACAGATGAAGTGACCTTCTACTTTGATATGGCTGATGCAGGCTTCAAGGAAGGTGAGGAACTCTACTGGTGGGTATGGCAACCAACAGAGCCAGATGCAGGCAACTGGGAGAACTCCTCAGACTTTGCTAAGCTGGAGTATCTGGGCGACAATATGTATAAGAAGACATTTGTACCTGTTGACTATTTCTTTCAGAACCAGAGCCGCTTTGCTACGAAGCAAGACCTGTTGGCTTTCATGGAGCAGGACTGGGGAGAGGCTGGATATTGGAGCCGCCTGAAGACCAAGGACGGACAGATTCAGAGTGGTGTGTTCTGCGTGGAGCACAACCGTACGGAGATTGCCGATTTCGCGGCTACGGGTGCTGAGTACGGTGTCTTCGCAGGTGACAAGACCACAGGCTATACAGACAAATGGACAATGAATAAGCCTCTGAGCATTCTGTTCAATGGTGACGTACAGAAGATAGAAGGTCGCACACTCAATGAATGGGCATCTGATGGTGATTTCAAATTTTTCGGTACGCATGCTGGCCTTCATGGCTTCTATACTGATGCCAATGACGAGGTCATTGAGTACGACTTTTCCGATCCTCCTGCTCCTAATCTGAACCAGCAGTTCAATGTCTGGCGTCCCGGCTGTATTGAAAAGACTTCACTGAAGAACATAGGCAATGGTGTCTGGCGCTGGAATGTTACTATTCCACAGGAGTATTTCTGCTATAATCCCGTCAATGCCGATGAGGATGCCCGAGAGTATATCCTGACAGACATGGGTATTGACCAGAATGGGACATGGGCTCCAAATCCCGATTTCGTGGCCAGCTTTGTGGCACAAGAGCTAAAGTTCGGTATTGTGGTTAATGAATGGGCACATAGTGGCTGGGGATTTGAATTTAAGGCTGGTACAGCCGAGGCTTACCCAGATCCCTCCTTCTCCACTTTCCCCAGTCGTATTACGTTAAAAGACATTCTGACACTGACACGCCAATATAATGAGCGTACGGCAGGAGAACTGACCTATCAGATTACTGCAGGGGGCAAAACTGTTACAGGCGTGATGGAAGGCAACCGCGACCGTCGTAGTGTGACAGTCAACCTGACAGATGAGTTCGCAGGTATAAATGCTTCTGAATTACAGATTTCCGTTCTGAATGTCAAAGGTGCTGAGGTGGAGACAAGAACCATTACTTTGGCTACCGAAGATTAATCAACTGATTGAGCATAAATGCTTGAGTTAAATGAATAATTAAGAATTAAGAGTTATGAAACGATATATTTTTTTATTGCTGGCTGCACTTTTTATAGTATGCCAGAGCATCAAAGCCCAGAGTCTGACGGCTAACGGAACTGTTGTTGACAGTAACCATGAGCCGCTCATCGGGGCTACTGTAAAAGTTGTAGGACAGTCGGGGGCTGGTTCCATTACTGATCTCGATGGTCAGTTCTCCTTGTCTGCAAGCCAAGGGGCTACCCTTGAGATATCTTATGTGGGTTACGTCACACAACAAGTGAAGGCTGGTCAAAACCTTCGTATCACGATGGTTGAGGATGCTAATGTCCTCGACGAAACAGTCATTGTCGGTGTCGGTTATGGTACGATGCGTAAGAGTGACCTGACGGGAAGTATTGCTTCGGTCAGTGCCAAGGACATGAAACAGGGAGTCATTACATCAACAGAACAATTGCTTCAGGGAAAGGTGGCCGGTCTGTCCATTGTCCAAAGTTCTGGTGCTCCAGAAGCAGGGGCAAGCATCCGTCTTCGCGGTGGCACCTCATTGTCAGCCTCTAATGGCCCACTCGTCGTAATCGATGGTATTCCGGGGGTAGATATCAACTCTGTTCAGCCAAGCGAGATTGTATCAATGGATATTCTGAAAGATGCCTCTGCTGCTGCCATTTATGGTAGCCGTGGCGCTAACGGTGTTATCATTGTAACAACCAACCGTCAGGGGGGTGATGTAGAACAAAGCACCATTCAGTATAATGGCTATGTGGCTTTTGCGACAGCAGCCAAGAAACTCGATCTGCTTTCCGCCAACCAATGGCGTGGTTATGTACGTGACCGCAAGATTGCCAGTGCCAATGATTACGGTGCTGACGATGACTATCAGGATGCTCTGTTGCGTACGGCCATCAGTCATTCCCATAACCTCTCTTTCTCGAATTCCAAAAAGAATAGTGGCTATCGCGCTTCTGTCACCTATAACAACAATCAAGGTGTCATTGAGCGAAGCTGCATGAATCGTCTGGCCGGTTCGCTGACAGCCTATCAGACAGGCTGGCAAGGTCGGCTTCGCCTTGATGAAGGCATCAATGCCAACTTTGACAGCTGGCATCCCGTCGATACACGTATCTTCGAACGTATGACCAACGTGAATCCCACTTTCCCCATTCATAATCCGGATGGCTCTTTCTCGCAGTTACCAGGAACGAATACGGAAAATCCTGTAGAATTGAACACCAACCGCGATGATGATCAGAAGCGCCATCGTTTTCTCGCTTATCTGAAAGCAGAACTCGACCTTTTTGAAGGACTTAATTATACCATTAACGGCTCGTACGAGCAAAACACGACAAACAATGGCTTGTATAAGCCGACCTATGCGCGGTTGGAAGGACAGAGCATGAATGGTTGGGGACAGCGTACCTACGGGAACTATACCAACAAGCAATTGGAAACCTATCTGACTTACGACAAGCAGCTGGCAGAGGTGCACCGCCTGAATGTAATGGCTGGCTATTCCTATCTGAATAATATCTATGACGGATTCGGATCCCAGCGTTCAGGCTTTGATACGGATCGTTTCCTCTACAATAATCTGGCAGCAGGTACGGATTTCAAGCAGGGAGATGTTTATTCATACAAAGGTGAGGCCACATTGATTTCTTTCTTTGGCCGTGTAAATTACACCTATAATGACAAATATATGGTGACGGCAACTGTTCGCCGTGATGGTAGCTCCCGTTTCGGCGACAACCACAAGTGGGGCACTTTCCCGTCTGTTTCTCTTGCATGGCGTATCTCTAATGAGAAGTTCATGGAGGGTGCTAAGGGTTGGCTTGACAATCTGAAACTGCGTGCAGGCTTTGGTATTACAGGTAATCAGGACGGAATCGGTGAATATAAATCACTGGCGACTATTGGCATCGCAGGTATCACTAAGAATGCTGACGGCACCTGGAAGAATACTTACGCCCAGAATCAGAATCCCAACCCCGACCTGAAATGGGAGGAAACTTCGCAGTGGAATCTTGGTATCGACTTTTCTGTCTTTAACCGTTTACACGGCTCGCTGGAATTTTACTTGAAAAAGACAAGTGATTTGCTTTGGACATATCCAGTTCCACAGCCTCCTTATCCTTTCGGTACAATGCTAGCCAATGTTGGTGATATGGAGAACAAAGGTTTCGAACTGACAGTTGGCTATAATGTAATCCGTACGAACGACTTCACGCTTGATGTGAATGCCTCGCTCTCTTACAACAAGCAGGAGATCACTAAACTTTCCAACGATCAGTACGAAGCTGTTGGATTGCAGGCCGGCTCACTCCACGGCCTTGCCGGTATGTCCAACATGTATGCTCAGACCATACGTGAGGGATATCCTGCTGGCACATTCTGGGGACCGAAATGTGAGGGTATCGATGCTGACGGGCACTATATTTTGGACTATGGTACAAATAATGAAGGTTACTATCTTGGAAGTGCACAGCCAAAGTGGAACGCAGGTCTGAGCATCAGCGGTTCCTATAAGGATTTTGATTTCAGTGTGGCAGGATATGGTATGTTTGGCCAGAAAGTACTCAATGCAACCCGCATGGTATTGTTTGATCCCAATCGCTTACCGGCAGAGAATGTACTTGACGATGCCATTAATTCAGGTATCACGGAGGCACCAGTTTATTCCGACTACTTTATTGAAAACGGCTCTTTCTTCCGTTTGCAGTCGCTTACGCTCGGCTATTCACTACCAAAGCCGAAGGTTCTTGGACTGAGCCGCCTGCGTTTCTATGTGACAGCAGAGAATCTGTTCTGTCTGACGGGCTACAAGGGACTTGACCCAGAGGTGCAGATTCCTGATAATGTGCTCAGCGACCCAGGTATTGATAAGTTCAATTCCTATCCCCGTCCACGTACCCTCTCTGTAGGTGTCAATATTGGGTTCTAAGAATTGAAGAATTGAAAAATTGAAGATTATGAAAGCGAAATATATATTTTCTGCATTGTGTGTATCAGCTTTGACACTTAGCTCCTGCACCAATCTTGATGAGAACTTATACGACAAACTGACACTCGACGACTTCAAAGGCGATAAGAGCAGTGTATTGGCTGAGTCGTTTGTCAACAGTGCCTATGCCACTTTACGTGGCTATGGAGCCAGCACGGATGAAGGCAATGGCGTGAACTGCTACCCTACTTGCGAATATGTGTTTTTCACTACAGAGTGTGCCAGTGATGAAGCATGTATCCCAACCCGTGGTTCTGACTGGTATGACGGTGGTCGTTATCAACAGTTACAGTTTCATACTTGGGATGCCCAAAACGATGGTGTCACAGCTATATGGCGCTATAACTTCGTGGGAGTCTCGAAGATTAATGCCGTGCTCAGTCAGGTTGATCAGACAAATATCCCTGAGGATGCCAAGAAGTCGGCAGAGGCAGAACTTCGTGGATTACGAGCATACTACTATTACAACCTGCTCGACAACTTTGGCAATGTGCCCATCATGAAGGACTTCAATACCACAGACCTGTTAGGAAACTCTACTCGTGCCGAGGTCTATAGCTTTGTGGAGAATGAACTCCTTGACGTCATCCCCCAACTCCCTTCAGGAGTCATCTACGGCCGGTTCACACAGAACGTGGCATATGCATTGTTGGCACGGCTCTATCTGAATGCCGAGGTATATACAGGAACCCCCCAGTGGCAGAAGTGCCTGGATGCCTGTGCCAAGGTGCAAGGATATAGTCTGGAGGGTACCTATAAGGCAAACTTCTATATAGAAAACGAGAAATCGTCAGAGATTATCTTCGCAATCCAATATGATCATGCCCAGGGGACACTCGGTAACTATCTTGGAAGCATGTCGTACCACTACAATCAGAAATATGCCTTCTCACCTGACGGTAACTGGCAGTGGAGCGGTAATGGTATTTGTGGACAGCCAGGGCTTTATTCCAGCTTCGATGAGGGCGACGTCCGGCGCAATTGCTTGATGATCGGCCAACAGAAGAGTGCCAAAGATGGTAGTAACGTGCTCATGGATAATGGAGAACCGCTGAATTATACGGAAGAAATAGAGAACTTTACCAATGCCAAGCAGAATGAGGGCGTTCGCCTCGACAAATATGAGTGGAGTGTAAACGACCAGTGGGAGCGTGACAATGACTGGGTGCTCATACGCTACGCCGAAATCCTGATGATGCAGGCCGAGGCTAGTTTCCGTATGGGAGATACCGGGTCAGCTTTGAATTACATCAACCGCATTCGTGCCCGAGCTGGTATTGATGGGCTGACAAGTCTCACACTTGATGCTCTTGACAACGAGTGGAAGCATGAGTTCGTGTTCGAGGGCTTACGCCGTACTACTAATATTCGTTTTGGTACTTACTTTGACGCTTGGTGGCAGAAAAGTGCTGATGCAGCTGACCATCATACTGCCATTTTCCCTATCCCTCAAGTTGAGATGGAGAAGAATCCAAATTTGAAACAGAACCCCGGTTATTAAGAGGAAGTATCATGAAGAAGACATTCTTGAATCTGCTCTTCCTGGCCGCAAGCTGCCTATGTGCAGCCTGCGGAGGGGGAGGAGACGAACCCACAAAGCCACCTTCATTACCCTCATCTGGCACAGAAACGCCTGAATCCCCATCAGTGCCTGCATCCCCATCGGATGTGACCCCCCAATTGCCTGCCAAGCTCAACGAGATGAAGGTCTATGCTCACTACATGCCCTGGTTTGTAAAGCCTTCAGCCTCTGGCGTATGGAATCATTGGACGATGAGCGCAAATGCACTCAGCAGCAGCAACTATGCTTCATGGTATCACCCGCTGACTGAGCCTTATGCCTCTGATGATAGTGATATACTAGACTATCAGTGTTTGCTAATGAAGTATGCTGGTATAGATGGTGTAATGGTTGACTGGTATGGTACTCAGCAGAAGAACGACTATCCACAGAATGAAGAAAACACCAAGGCACTGCTGAAAGCGATTGAGAAAGCAAAGCTGAAAATGGCAATCGTCTATGAGGATGCCACACTCGAAGGCTTGGACGACAGCGGGAAACAGACACAGGCACGAAGTGACATGCAGTATCTAAATAGCAACTATTTTAAGAGCGAGAGCTACGTTAAGATAGGCGACAGCCCGCTACTGCTTTGCTTCGGTCCACAGCAACTTACTGCGCCAAAGGGTTGGAACTTTGCATTTGGTACGCTGGCCACAAAACCCCAATTTATTGTGCTTAATGGCTTTAGTAGCCGTGCCAACGATGCCAGTTACACCAATTCGCAAGGAGAGTTTCTTTGGGTAAACCCAAATCCAGACTACAGCATCGCAAAGAATTATCAGATGTATATTGCCGGAGCCATGCCGGGCTTTCATGACCACTACAAAGAGTCTGGACAAGGAAACGGCTATACAAGCTATGATCGAGAAGACGGTCAGCTTTTCAAGCGTCAACTTGATGCAGCAAAAAATGCCGGACTGGAGTGGGTGCAGTTAAGTACCTGGAATGACTATGGTGAAGGCACCATCATTGAACCAACCACAGAGTTCGGCTATCAGTATCTGGAGATTGTGCAACAATTTGCAGGTGTGAGTTACACAAAATCACAACTTGAACTTATCTTCCGCTGGTATAAGGCAGCCAAGAGTCACAAGGGTGATCAACGGGTGACAGAAGCCTATGACTATCTGAACGCATTGAAGCCTGAAAAGGCAGGAGAAATCATCAAAACATTAGAATAAAATGAGATACAGGAACATTATCATAATCTCTCTATTATGCCTGCTTTCTAATACCACGAAAGCAGCCTCTGCAGATCAGGTGAAGTCCCCTGACGGGCGACTCCTTCTGACTGTTGGAGTGGCCGAAGGGAAGCCATATTATCAGGTGTCGAGAATGAATCAAGCTATTCTTAACCCTTCAAGTCTTGGGCTTGTGCTCAATGATGGCCTTTTGGGAGAGCATATGAAAGTGGTAGGAAGAAAACGAGACACCAAAGACGAGACATGGCAACAGCCATGGGGAGAATGCCGTAACATCCTCAACCAGTACAATGAACTGACTATGAAATTTCGTGAGACTAAAGGAAAGAAACGCTTGTTGAACATTGTATTCCGTGTATTCAACGATGGGTTCGGCTTTCGTTATGAGTTCCCGGAGCAAACTGGGCTGAAGGATTTTCAGATAATGGAGGAATTGACTGAGTTCAATCTCCCGTGGGATGCCAAGACCTGGAGCCAGAAAACCAACGGTACCAGCTATTACGAAGCACTCTATACCTGTGAGCCTGTCAGCCAGAAAGACACCATCTCTACGCCGATTACTATGGAAGTCAGCGATTCGCTTTATCTCTCCATTCACGAAGCTGACCTGACAGACTATGCCAGTCTGAACCTCACACCAAGAGGTACAAGGCTGATAGCGGCCCTGACTCCTTGGCAGAATGGGGTGAAGGTCTATGCTTCTGCCCCCTTTAAGTCGCCTTGGCGTTATTGTATTGTCGCCTCCAAGCCTGGTGAATTGATAACCTCTCATATTGAACTGAATCTCAACGAACCTTGCAAGATAGATACCTCCTGGCTTGAAACTGGTCGCTATGTCGGTATTTGGTGGGGAATGCACATGACAGACTATACATGGTCACAGGGTCCCAAACACGGGGCGACAACCGAAAACACGAAGCGTTACATCGACTTTGCGGCCCGACATGGCTTTAAGGGAGTACTGGTGGAAGGATGGAACATTGGATGGGATGGTGACTGGACGCGCATCGGCAACCACTTCAACTTTTCTAAGCCCTATCCCGACTATGACCTTGAAGGCTTGCAGAAATACGCCTTGTCGAAAGGTGTCCGCTTGATAGCTCATAATGAGACTGGTGGTTCTGCTACAAATTATGAGAACCAGCTTGACGAGGCTTTTTCACTCTATCAGCGTCTTGGTATCAACAGCATCAAGACCGGTTACGTAAACATGATGCTTGATGGCAAGGAGACTCAGCACTCCCAGTATGGTATCCGTCATTATCGTAAGGTTATCGAGACGGCTGCCAAATATCATCTGATGGTAGTAAACCATGAAGGCGCTATGCCAACTGGACTGCGACGCACGTACCCAAATCTGATAGCGACAGAAGATATGAGAGGACAGGAGTATAATGCTTGGAGTCAGGATGGTGGCAATCCTCCCTATCATGAAGTGATACTTCCTTTCACCCGTGGTCTGGCAGGCCCGATGGATTTCACCCCAGGCATCTTTAACTTCAAGAACAAGGCCGTGCCAACAACTCATCCACAGACTACATTGGCAAAGCAATTATCGCTCTATATCTTATTATACACACCATGGCAGATGGCTGCCGATATGATTGAAAACTATGAATACCAGCCGGCACTTTCATTCATCGAGTCGTGTCCAACCAACTGGGAAGATACACGTGTACTGGATGCTAAGATCGGAAACTATTTAGTGATGGCACGTAAAGACCGGGATAGTGAGAATTGGTTTGTTGGCGGGGCTACAGATCAGGATCCCCGTGATCTCACCATCTCTCTTGATTTCTTGGACGCTAATACAAACTATCATGTTGTGATTTATAAGGATGGAGATGGAGCCGACTATCTGTCTAACCCCTATCCGATGACCATCCTTCAGCAGGATGTCACCTCCCGCGATGTCCTGCCCGTTCATCTTGCTCCTGGAGGAGGCTTTGCCATTCGCATAGAAAAAAGGGACTAAAAGCGTTTGTAAAACAAAATTTGACGAAAATTTTTGCATAAGAAGATTCTTTTGTTTACCTTTGCAGTGACAAAGATTAAGAACTAAAAATCTAGAATATGCAGACAAGTATCAAGAAACGTGTCGTCGGCGTAGATATCGGCAACAGATTGACGAGCTATGCCATTGTTGACGTTCGTGGCAATGTGATTGCACACGACAGCTTTGCGACCCCCGACTATCCCGAAATTAACCACTATGTCGATAAACTGACGGAAAGTATCATTACAATAATCGAGGCCAATGGTGGCTATGAGACCATTCGCTCTGTGGGTATAAGCTGTCCGAGCGCGAGCTATGCTTCGGGCTGTATAGAGAACGCAGCCAACCTGCCTTGGAAGGGCGTCGTCCCACTGGGCGCCATGCTGCGCGACCGCCTTGGTATGGCCGTTGCACTAGGCAACGATGCTCATAACACCGCCCTCGGCGAGAAAATGTTTGGTTCTGCGCACGGCATGAAGAACTTTATCGTGCTCAACCTCGGTGTTGGGCTGGGTAGTTGCTTCTTTTCTGAGGGCCATGAGCATCAGGGAGCCGACGGCTATGCAGGAGAGATTGGCCACACCTGTATCGAGGATCACGGACGGCCTTGCCCCTGTGGGCTGGAAGGATGTCTGGAGGCCTATGTGGCTGCGGCTGGTATCGTACAGACGGCACAAGAGCTGATGGAAGCCAGCGACGAGCCCACGAAGATGCGTGACATAAAAGAACTTGATCCCCCGGCAATCGTGCAGCTCTGCGAAGAAGGCGACGCCATGGCCATTGAGGTGTTCCGCCGTACTGGCTATCTGTTCGGTCGTGGTCTGGCTACCTATGCCTCCATTGTTAATCCTGAAGCTATCATCGTCACTGGTGGTATATCGAATGCTGGCCACTGGCTGATGGATCCTACACAGGAATCATTTGAGAATCACGTGTTCCGCAACATGCGTGGCAAGGTACGCCTCATGGTCTCTGAACTCGACAATCGTGAGCGCGACGTGCTCGGTGCCAGCGCCCTGGCTTGGGAAGTGCCGGAATACTCTCTGTTCAAGTAATTTTCTCAATGATGTTCAGTACGGATGAGATTTGCGAGGCGCGCATGCGGGTGTTAAAAAAGCTATTACATTGCCATGTGAATCGGATATAGCGAAAAGAGCGCTCCAAATCGCCGTCCTCATTCAGCAGTTCGGCTAAATTGATCAGTGAAGCCTGACAAACAAAACGGCACTCATAACGGGTGCATCCAGCGGATTAGGCATGGAACTGGCCCGACTGCACGCCGCTAACGGCGACAACCTCGTGCTGGTGGCACGAAGCATCGGTAAGATGGAAGAGTTGAAAGCCGAACTGGAAAAGGCTTACGGAATTCAGGTGATGATTATCGGTAAAGACCTCTCACATGCAGATGCACCGTTACGGGTGGCCTGACCTTCATGCAGAAGATTTTCACCAACATGCCGCATTTTATCCCCAAGAAGCTGTTGATGAAGCAGATTTATGAAATGCAAATACTGAAGAATTCATAATTATTTTGTATCGTTTGCAAACGATTCCAACATCAATTTGTCATTATGGAGATTATAGACTATAGTTTAGAATGACGGCAGTCATCGTTTCCCGTGAGTTCATGCAGGTGTCGCTCCCCAAGAGCAGCTACGAGACGGCGGGATTGACGGCCATGGCTCAGAATCCCGTTATGCCATTGACGGATGCCGAGGCCGTTAAGATTCTCGATGACTTCCGCCACGTGCAGCATCGTTTCCATCAGGTGGGTCATGCCTATTATGCCGACATGGTGTCGCGAAGTGTCGAGATGATGGTGCTCGACATGTATCATATCCATGCCCTTCAATACTCCGACGACCTGAAAGGTGTTGACCAGAGCGCGTGGATCATGCGGCGCTTCATCGACCTGTTGCAGCAAGGGCTCATCCGCCAGCATCGCACAGTAGAGTATTACGCCTCGCGCCTGAATATCACACCCAATTACCTCACGGAATGCTGCATCAAGACGAGCCGTCATAATGCCAGTTTCTTCATCGAGCACTTCACTGCCGAAGAAATTGCCCGCCTGCTGAAACGCGAAGACCTGTCGATTACGGATGTAGCCTATCAGCTGGATTTCAACACCACCAACTACTTCACCCGCTACGTGAAGCGCGTTCTTGGCATGACTCCCAGCCAGTATAAGGCAAAGTTTAGCGTAAAAAAATAGGGAAAATCACCCCATCAGTAATTTGTATAAACCTTTCAGTAATTTGTTTAGCGATGGTTCGGTGAAATCGTCGTACCTTTGCAGCCGAGAACAAATAACAGTATTAATAACTTAAAAAAATTGCGGTTATGAAGAGAACAATTATCATTACGGGTGGTACAACAGGTATCGGTAAGGCTACGGCTTACCAGTTTGCAAAGAACGGTTGGAATGTGGTTATTACAAGTAGAAGTGAAAAGAAGGGTCAGGCATTCGTCGAGGAAGCCAAGAACGAGGGGTTGGATATGACCTTCTTCCAGTTGGATGTGACGAACGAGGAGCAGGTGGCTCAGGTCATCGAGCAGACGGTGGCCAAGTTCGGCAAGCTGGACAGCATTGTCAACAACTCTGGCATCTCGCTGGGTGCCGCACCGCTGGCTGACACCGAGACGGACGAGTTCAAGCAGCAGCTGGACACCAACGTCCTGGGCGTTTATTACGGCATGAAGTATGCCATCCGCGCCATGCTGAAGACGGGCGGTGGCACGATTGTCAATCTGGCATCTATCGCAGGACTCAACGGACTGATTTACACCGCACAATATTGCGCAACTAAGCACGCCGTGGTGGGACTGACCAAGGCTGCTGCCATCGACTACGCCCAGCAAGGTATCCGCATCAACGCCGTTGCTCCCGGTGCCATCAAGACCGACATCCTGAAGCACGCTATCGAGGCTGGGGCTTATGATGAGAAGGGCATTGCTGCCATCCATCCGATGAATCGCATGGGCGAGGTGCAGGACATTGCCCTGGCTATCTATTATCTGGCTAGTCCCGACAACAAATTCCTGACAGGTACCATCCTCAACGTTGACGGCGGTTATAATTGTAGATAATATGGAACTGATTGACTATACCAACAAATGGTTGACTGGCGAAATTCAGGAGGATCTGGCAATGGTTGCAGGAGGCGTGGTATGCCTCCTGCTGGCCCTTGTGGCATGGCGTTGGGGCTCGTCGGAGTCGGCTCGCGCCATCATTCTGCCATTGACGGTGGTGGCGGTAATCTTTATCGGA
>ODAI012619348.1_pt1 | contig 16199 bp, 10 predicted proteins | sample 1539321 | NCBI WGS metagenome assembly ODAI01 (sample SAMN02144231, study PRJEB22623) | gut metagenome | biome: sheep rumen | host: Ovis aries | place: New Zealand
CAAGCGAATTGGTAGAAATCATTTTGGGGTACCGCCGTGGTGTCCAGATTGGCGAGATCGATACCCGTTGTCTGTTGTTTAGTGGTGCAAGCTGTAGTCATAAGCATGATTGCTCCTAATGTAAAAATAAGTTTCTTCATATTCTCTTTTTTTTCAAAAACGGGTACAAAGGTACACTTTTTTTTGCACATATGCAAGTTTTCAGGTGATTAAAAATGTTATTTTTTGTGGAAAATTGCGCGCGCGCTTGCACATGTCAAAAAAAATGTGTAATTTTGCACTCGCAACCGATTTGGAAGCGACAGTCCTCTTGGGGGCGGAGAACCGGATCGGACAAGGAGAATGAATATTAACAAAAACAAAATAATATGATACTTGACAAATTAGAGAACGCCGACAGGTACTTCGATTGCGTACCGGGCTTCGAACAATTCATGAAATTCTACAACGAGAACGACCTGGAAGAGATGCCGGCGTGCAAAATCTTCCTGGACGGCAAGAACCTGTTTGTAAACATCAATGATTTCAAGGGTAAAGAGGAGGCGAAATGCCGCATGGAAGCCCATCGTGACTACCTTGATATCCAGATTCCTCTGGGCGACGACGAAGTAATGGGATGGAAGGCCCAAGTGGACTGTCAGGAGATCATACAGGAGTACGACGAGGGCAAGGACGTAGAGTTCTACGCCGACAAGGCAACCGCCAAGTTCACCGTTCCGGCAGGTCACTTTGCTGTCTTCTTCCCCGAAGATGCACACCAGCCGGGCATCGCGCCGGGCAAGGAGTACCGCAAGCTCATCGTCAAAGCACGGGTAGATTGAGGTCAGCAGAATAACCTACTAATAACCTACTAATCACCTACTAATCACCTACTACAATAAGGTAAAGACCTCGATGGGAGTAGTGAATTAGTGAAAAACACAAAAAAGAATATGGAAACAAAAAATGCAAAACATCTGAAGATAGTTGAGCGCGACCCATATCTGCAGCCCTACGAGGGTGCGCTGCAGGCTCGCGCCGAGTACGCCGCCCGCAAGGAAGCGGAACTGACGCAAGGCGAAAGTCAAAAGGCGAAGGACGAAGGGGAAAAGGCGAAAGGCGAAAGGAGAGAGGCGAAAGGCGAAAGTCAAAAGGCGAAAGGCGAAGGGGAAAAGGCGAAAGGCGAAAGGAGAGAGGCGAAAGGAGAGAGCAAGACAGCCCTTGCGGACTGGGCGAGCGGATACCTGTATTTCGGTCTGCACCACAAGCGGCCTTATACCGATGCCAAGGGAAAGAAAGTATCCGGCGAATGGGTACTTCGTGAATGGGCGCCGAACGCTACGGCTATCTATATCAAAGGTGATTTCAACAACTGGCAGAAAGATGAGGCTTACCGTCTGCAGCCCGTGGGCAACGGTGTATGGGAAGCCAAGTTGCCGGAGGACGCGATGCATCACGGGCAGTTGTACAAACTGTTAGTAGAATGGCAGGGCGGTTACGGCGAACGAATCCCGAGTTATGCACGCCGCGTGGTACAGGACGAGAATACCAAGATTTTCTCCGCACAGGTGTGGGACGAAGAGCCTTATGTTTGGCGAAACCGCCAAACGGTAGAAAGTCGAAAGACAAAAGACCGTGCTTCGCACTCAAAGAAAGATGAGGCGCTGTTTATCTATGAGTGCCACATCGGTATGTCGAGTGCGGAGGAGAAAGTGAGCAGTTATGAGGAGTTCCGCCGCGATGTACTGCCGCGTATTGCCGAGCTGGGCTACAACTGCGTGCAGATCATGGCGATCCAGGAGCACCCCTACTACGGTTCGTTCGGATACCATGTATCGAATTTCTTTGCCGCCAGCAGCCGTTTCGGAACGCCAAACGAGCTCAAAGCGCTCATTGACGACGCACACGGCAGGGGCATGAAAGTGATCATGGATCTCGTACACAGCCACGCGGTGAAGAACGAGTTGGAGGGGCTCGGTAATTTCGACGGCACGCCGTACCAGTATTTCCACGACGGCGCAAGACGAGAGCACCCGGCCTGGGACAGTCTCTGTTTCAACTACGGCAAGAACGAAGTGCTGCATTTCCTGCTGAGCAACTGCAAGTTCTGGCTCGACGAGTACGACTTCGACGGTTTCCGGTTCGACGGCGTGACCTCGATGATCTACCTCAGCCACGGTCTTGGCGAAGACTTCAACGGTTACGGCAGTTATTTCAACGGCAACGAGGACGGCGACGCGATCATGTATCTGACCCTTGCCAACAAGGTCATTCATGAAGTGAAGCCGGATGCTATCACGATAGCGGAAGAGATGTCGGGAATGCCCGGTTTGGCGGCACCGATAGCGGATGGCGGCGTGGGCTTCGACTACCGGCTCGCCATGGGCATCCCTGATTTTTGGATCAAGTACATCAAAGAGGTCAAGGACGAGGACTGGAAAGCCGGACATATCCTGTATGAGATGACCAACCGCCGCGAGGACGAGAAGACCATCTCCTACGCCGAGAGCCACGATCAGGCACTCGTGGGCGACAAGACGATCATCTTCCGCCTCGTGGACAGCGATATGTACTGGCACTTCGAGCACGGCCATTCGACGTATATGGTGGACCGCGGCATAGCGCTCCATAAGATGATCCGTCTCGTGACCGCCTCCACCATCAACGGCGGCTACCTGACCTTCATGGGCAATGAGTTCGGACACCCCGAATGGATCGATTTCCCGCGTGAGGGCAACGGCTGGAGTTACAAATATGCCCGCAGGCAGTGGGGACTGGTCGATAACCCCAACTACTTCTTCTCGGATCTCAACCGCTTTGATGAGGCAATGGTGCATCTGCTCAAGGAGAACCTGCTGATACAGGAGCCGACGGCGGAGGAGAAGAAATACAACGTGGGCCGCCACCTGCCGTGGGTAATGAAATGGTGGGACAACGAGGGTGACCAAGTGGTGGCGTACTCTCGCGGCGAGCTGCTATTCATCTTCAACTGGAACGGGCAGAAGTCCTTCAGCGACTATGGTATGCTCGTACCGGAAGGCAAATACAAAGTAGTGCTTAACACGGATGCGAAGGAGTTTGCGGGCTTCGGCCTCAGCGACGACTCCGTGGAGCATTTCACGGAACACGACGACCTCTACGCCAAGGACGGCAAGGGCTGGCTCAAGATGTACCTGCCCGCCCGAAGCGCAGTGGTGCTGAAGAGATGTTAAAGACCCCCTCCAACTCCCCCTAAAGGGGGAGAGAAGAGAGCATAAACAATAAAGAACAATGAGAAAGATACTTTATCTATTAGCAGCAATCCTCGTGATGGTCGGCTGCGGCAAGAAAGGCGGTAAGAGTGCCGAGAGTACGGATACCGTTGTGGTAGTAGAGGAAGTGGCCGTGCCGATGGGTATCACCGAAGGTGCGTACTTCACGGACATCATGGGTGTGACACCAGAGGGCGCAGAGTTAGCGTTGAGCGAACTGGTAGGTCAGACGGACTACGTGCTCGTTGATTTCTGGGCTTCGTGGTGCGGTCCCTGCCGTCGTTTCATCCCCGTACTCAAGGAAATGTACAACTCCATGCCGGAGGGCAGACTGGAGATCGTCAGCTGCTCCGTGGATCAGGAGGAAGCCGCTTGGCGTGCCGCGTTGAGCGAGGAGCAGATGCCCTGGCCGCAGATGCGCGAAGACGAGGCACACCCGTGTTCCGACATCTATAACGTGCAGTTCATTCCTCACACCGTGCTCATCGACCGTGACGGTACTATCGTGGGTGTGAACCTCGAGGAACCGCAGATCCAGGAGATTCTGTTAGCAGAATAAAAACAAACCGTGCCTGTCCGTTAGGCAGTAGTTACCGGCAGGCAAGGGTGACAATATTTTTATATTCAAACATTTACAATTTAAGAATTTTAAAAACAATGCGTGTAATTATTGAACCTTCGTATGACCTGCTGAGCGAGTGGGCAGCGAACTATGTAGCAAAACGAATCAACGAGTTCGAGCCCAAAGAGGGCAAACCGTTTGTATTGGGTCTTCCCACCGGCAGTTCGCCGCTGGGTATGTACCGTGAGTTAATCAAACTCAATAAAGCAGGTAAGGTGTCCTTCCGCAATGTAGTGACCTTCAACATGGACGAGTACGTCAACCTGCCGGAGGAACATCCCGAGAGCTACCACAGCTTCATGTGGAACAATTTTTTCAGCCACATAGACATCCGCAAGGAGAATGTGAATATCCTCAACGGCAACGCCCCTGACCTCACTGCCGAGTGTGCGCGTTATGAGGAGAAAATCAAAAATATCGGCGGTATCCATCTGTTCCTCGGCGGCATCGGTCCCGACGGTCACATCGCCTTCAACGAGCCGGGTTCGTCGCTGACCAGCCGCACGCGTAAGAAAGAGCTGACCACCGACACGATCATCGCCAACAGCCGTTTCTTCGAGAACGACGTGAACAAAGTGCCGAAGACCGCCCTCACCGTAGGTGTAGGTACCGTGATGGACGCCAAAGAAGTGCTGATCATGGTCAACGGTCATAACAAAGCCCGCGCCCTGCAACACGCCATCGAGGAGCCGATCAGCCACATGTGGACTGTTTCCGCCCTGCAGATGCACCAACACGGCATCATCGTCTGTGACGAGGCAGCCTGCGAGGAGCTGAAACTCGGTACATTCAAGTACTTCAAGGACATTGAGAAAAACAACCTCGACCCTAAGACGCTGTTGTAAATCCCCCGAAATACAAAAATTCAGAAAAATGGCACTTTTATTTGCGAGTGTCATTTTTTTTGTGTAAATTTGCAGCGCAAAATGAATCGTGCCCCTGTGGCTAAGAAAGTTTTGCAGTATTTAGCTCACGCCGAGGGTATATGTCTTTCGGGATGGGGGGTAAATACAGGACATATTGAAAAAGGCGTCTTACGCGCTTTGTTTTGGCTATCTGGAATCTGGTAAATTCATCACCCAAAACATTGCAGCACTAAGATGCCCATTGGTATGTAATTTAATGTACGCGCATAGTGCGCGCATCGGTACATACGGCGTGGGCTTCAGTGTTGTTTGTTCGGATGTAAAGGCAATACCAGAGCCTCAGTTAGCGGAACAGCAAGATTGCAGTCCCGCTTTTTTGTATGTGCATATGAATAATTTAAAAATATTGATATTATGGAAAACTTTTTTATGAATGATGTAGGTAGCGGGCTTAATTGTGCAATCAGGCGTGACTCCTCCTTTCAGTTTATGATTGACATGGGAGCAATGGACGGAAAAATGATTAATATTGGTAATTCAAAACCTTATGTTACGGATACCTTTATGCTTTCTCATTACCACCTTGATCATTATAATGGTATCGGAAAACATAAAGTAAAATTTGCCTTGAAAAATGTATATTTACCCCAAATACCTACAATATGTGATCCCGCAACCAATGAAGATATTAGCTCTAAGTTTGTAACATCTTTACTTTCTTTTGCTATCTATACAGAAAGAAAAACTATACTTGAATATATTCTGAAATTATTATACTCATCTTCCACTAAGAAATTTAAAGTTAAATTCGTATCGAAGGGTGATACTTTCGTATATGGAGAGAGAAGATATGAAGTAATGTGGCCTCCTAAGCAAATAGAAGAAAAAGATGCGATAAAAGATGTTCGCGCCGCAATAGACGCATATGAAAAACTTGCACAGGAGAATCCTCTATTAAGACAAACAGAGATAATAAGCATCGAAATCCGTAATTTATTAATCCGATTAGGGGAAATAGACCAATTTCAGGTTGAAAGGGAAGAATTGTTTAAACATGCAATTTATGATATAGAACACAGATGGAGACGTATAATACCGGAGTTTTACGAGTTTTCAAAAGAAGAAAATCCATTAGATAATAATAAACAATTAATTAAAGAAACTAGCGACAAATTCGGAAAAGCAGCCAATCATTTATCGATTGCGTTTAGACAAGAAGATAATATATTATTCTTAGGAGATTTAGAGCCAAGAGAGTTGAAAATAATAAGTGAAGAATTAGATGCCAATAAGCAAACACATTATGATATACTTATTGCGCCTCACCACGGTACACATTGGCATGAAAAAATGAAACAGCTGAAATGTGACTATGCCCTTGCCTCTATAGGCCATAGTTTAGTTCACAATATAAAGCAAGAGGAATTAAGTTCCATTTCTAAATGTTTCTTAAGAACGGATTGCTATGGTGCTATAAATATTCACAAGCAAAACATATTAAGTTAATCATCATATATCAATTCAAAATAACTAAATTATGAAACGATTTTTTACTATCGTGTTAGTGGCGATGATGGCCACAACAACATTCGCTCAGTTCAGCGGATCGGGTAGCGGAACAGCCGCTGATCCTTATTTGATTTTTAATCCTATTCAATTGGATCAAGTGCGTAACTACTTAAATCAGACGGGAGTCTATTTCAAAATGATGGCCGACATCGACTTGGAGGAGTTTATCGCAGACAATTACCCTTCTCAAGGATGGTTGCCTATTGGCAACTCAAGTACGCCGTTCAAAGGTGTATTTGATGGAAACGGGAAAAAGATTACCCATCTAACAATCAATAGACCATCAACTGATTATGTAGGTTTCTTTGCCTATACTAATGGGGCTACATTAAAAAGTTTAGCCTTTGAAGAAGCAGAAGTGGAGGGTGGAAATTACTCTGCTGTATTAACCGGAAAGTTGGCTGGCGGCAATGTAAGCAATATCGCCATTACAGGTAATGTGAAAGGCAAACAATATACAGCCATCTTATCTGGAACTGGAAGCGCTTCTCCTACAATAAATACTATAAAAATTGAAGGTAATGTTAAAGGAACTGATAACTGTGGTTTGCTACTAGGGAAAATTATTGGTGGTACCATAACAAATATTGCTGCGAATGGAGAAATTAAAGGTAATGATTACGTGGGGGGAATACTTGGAAGTGGTCATTCTTCTTTATCATTATCATTATGTAGTATAAAAGTTAAAGTAATAGGACGGGCTTATGTAGGAGGTGGTGTTGGTGATGGAGATTTTAAAGGGGACATGTCGAAGATATCAGCGATAGTGTTTCTAAATACATCAGGAGATAACACGGGTGGTATGATTGGAAAAGCAAGTGGGATTATTACTATGAGCGAATGCTATGTTGGGGGAGATATATATTCAGAAGGTAGCAATGTTGGAGGAATAGCAGGAAGTGTAGAACAAACTACTTGTTCAATCTCTAATAATTATTTCGTAGGAAAGATATACGGCAAAGATAATATTGCTGGTATTACAGGTGGAATTTCTTCTTCTTATAGTAATACTACATATCGCAATTACACGAACGCTTACATCGTAGGAGCTTCAAACGTGGGAGGTATAATTGGATCAGTATCGGTGAGCGCTAATATTAAATCTAATATCTCTATATGCCAAGTAATAAGAGGGGATTATTCCGTTGGGCGAATATATGGTAGCATAAATAGTAATGGCACAACAATAGGTGCTATAGGCTCTTCGGAAACTAATAAAGCCCTCACTACTACAAAGTTAATCATTAATGGAAACGAACAGACTTGTACGGATAATTTACAAAATGGGCAAAGTACAGGTAATTCGGTCTTAAAATACAAAGCAAGCTATCAAGGAATTGGATGGGATTTTTCTTCTATCTGGGCGCAGCAAGAAACAGAGAGTTACCCCTATTTCCAATGGCAGACTGCTCCTCCTGTGATTAATAAACCTCTTGCAGGAGCAACAAGCATCACAGGTAAAGGAACCGATGGTGCGCTGATAGAAGTACAGGTCGGTTCCGACACCTACCAAACGGTTTGTAATGGAAACACATGGTCGGTTACTACATTGCCTTTATCAGCCGGAAGTATCATATACGCTATGGCGACAGAGGATGGAAAAAGTTTCTCATATAGAGTAACAGAGAGAGTGCAATACCAGGGTAATGGTACCGAGGGCAATCCTTATTTGATACACAATGCAGTAGAGTTAGCAAATGTCAATGGTAGCGGATATTATAAAGTAATGAACGACATTGACGCGTCATCTATCAATCCGTGGATTCCTATAGGACAATCAGAAGCTGTAAATGCAAACATTGATGGTTGTAACTTTACCATTAGCGGACTTAGCGTAAATAGCGACAAGCAGTTCTGTGGTCTGATTGCAAGTACTCAAGGTGTGACCTTGAAGAATATCAATCTGCAGATTAATTCTTTCTCAGGAGGAAAATACTCAGGAGGACTTGTCGGAGTAATATCCGAAGGCACAATACATAATTGTCATATTATAGGGGATGTTCAAGGAGGAGATTATTCCGGCGGTTTGGTTGGTGATGCTCGGAATACTCCTATTGATAGTTGCTCTGTAATAGGTAATACTACCGGTTCTGCATATACCGGAGGATTGGCAGGTTGCGCAAATGCTAATATAACTGACTGTTCGGTTGAAGGAAATGTCAGTGGAACAACCCCTGTGGGCGGTCTTGTAGGAGAGACTAAAACGGGAGAAATAACAAAATCCAAGTACAACGGAGAGGTGACTTCAACAGCTAATAACGCGATAGTTGGTGGATTAGTAGGAAATAGTTATGCCAATATCTCAGAATGTTATTCTGTTGGAACTGCTCAATGTGCAGCTACGGGTTCAAAGGTTGGAGGATTAGTAGGCGTAAATAATGATGCCAAAACAATTACCAATTGCTATACTACATCTACCGTGACTGCGGAGCAAAATGGAGGTGGATTAGTGGGATATAATTATGGTGCCGTTTCTAAATGTTACGCACAGGGCAATGTAACCTCTACCAAAATAGCTGGAGGAATGGTCGGATATAATGATGGCACAAATGCAACTGTTCAGAATTGCTTTGCTATGAATCAGCAGATAAATGCCACTTCTTCTACCGGAATTGCCATTCGTGTAATTGGAGGTATTAAAAATAGTGCTCCGACGCCGGAAATGAATAACTACGCATTGAAGACAATGGCAGTTTCCGTCAATGGTGTACCGCAAACAATTTACGACGACAATCTAAACGGATTAGCAAAAACAGATGTGCAGTTAAAGCAATTAGCAACCTTCTCTTCTTCAAATTGGGATATGACGAATATTTGGGGAATTGAAGAAACACAGACGTATCCGTATCTTAAATGCCATACCAAATTTGCCACCATTACATTCCAAAATTATGATGGCACGGTACTTCAAAGCAACGATGTTATGCTCGGAATAACTCCGGCATATACAGGGGAAACTCCTGCAAAAGCAGCTAATGTACAATACACCTATATCTTCAAAGGCTGGAAACCAGCGGTTGTACCCGCTTCGAGTGATGCAATTTATACGGCAGAGTTTGATAGTGTTGTAAATAAATATCTCATAACATTCCGTAATGACGATGGTACAATTTTGAAGAGTGAGGAAGTAGAGTATGGCGTAATGCCTATTGCGCCGACAGATCCAACCAAGGAATCTACCGCGCAATATGAATATACTTTTGCCGGCTGGACTCCGGCTGTTGCTATTGTATCGCAGGCTGCTACATATACAGCTACTTATACATCTGTTCTGCGAGAGTATCTGGTTACGTTCTTAAATGACGATAATACGGTTATTAGCAGTAAGAACTATAAGTATGGCGAGACACCTGTTGCACCGGCGGATCCGATGAAGCAAAATACTGCTGAATATACCTACACATTCAACGGATGGGATAATGCCATTGCACAAGTTCAAGGTCCGCAAACATACAAAGCAACTTTCACTGCCACAAAGAATAGTTATACTATCACATGGCAAGATGAAAATGGTTCACTGATTGATCAAGAGGCAGTAGAATATGGAGTTGTTCCTACTCATGCTGAACCTACGAAAGAAAATACAGCAGAGTACACCTATACTTTCGCAGGTTGGACTCCAGCCGTAGTGGCTGTAACAGGTAATGCGACATACAAAGCTACATTCAATGCTACCAAGAACAAATATCTCATTATCTTCCGTGACGAGAATGGTACAGAATTGAAGAGTGAAGAAGTAGAGTATGGTGTAATGCCTATTGCGCCGACAGATCCCACCAAGGAATCTACTGCACAATATGATTATACCTTTGCGGGATGGACTCCGGCTGTTGCTATAGTATCGCAGGCTGCGACTTATACCGCTACCTATACTTCTGCTCTGCGTGAGTATCTGGTTACGTTCTTGAATGAGGATAATACGGTTATCAGCAGCAAAAACTATAAGTATGGTGAGACACCTGTTGCTCCGGCGGATCCGATTAAGCAAAATACTGCTGAATATACCTACACGTTCAACGGCTGGGACAATGCTATCGCACAAGTTCAAGACCCGCAAACCTATAAAGCGACATTCACTGCCAAAAAGAACAGTTACACTATCACGTGGCAGAATGAAGATGGCTCATTGATTGACCAGGCAATCGTTGAGTATGGACAAATTCCTGCTCACGCAAATCCTGTAAAACAGAATACAGCGGAATACACCTACACATTCGCAGGCTGGACTCCGGCTGTAGTGGCTGTAACGGGAGATGCAACATATAAAGCAACATTTACTGCAACCAAGAATAGTTACACTATCACGTGGCAAGATGAAAATGGTTCGCTGATAGACCAAACAACTGTGGAGTATGGCCAAATCCCGGCTCATGCAGATCCTGTAAAATTGAATACTGCTGAATACACATACACCTTTGCAGGTTGGACTCCGACTGTAGCGGCTGTAACAGGTAATGCAACTTACAAAGCTACTTTCACTGCTACCAAGAATAGCTACACTATCACATGGCAGGATGAAAACGGTTCGTTGATAGACCAGACAACAGTAGAGTATGGTCAAATACCGGCACATGCTGATCCTGTAAAACTGAATACTGCGGAATACACCTACACATTTGCAGGCTGGACGCCAGTTGTACTAGCCGTTACGGGCAATGCTACTTACAAAGCTACTTTCACTGCCACCAAGAATAGTTACACTATCACTTGGCAGAATGAAGATGGCTCGTTGATTGACCAAACGACCGTAGAGTATGGTGTTGTTCCGACACATACAGATCCTGTAAAACAAAATACAGCTGAATACACCTACACATTTGCAGGTTGGACTCCGACAGTATTGGCCGTTACAGGTAATGCTACTTATAGAGCAACTTTCTCTGCTACCAAGAACAAATATCTCATTACCTTCCGTAATGACGATGGTACAGTTTTGAAGAGTGAAGAAGTGGAGTATGGTATGTTGCCTATCGCTCCTGCTACCCCGACAAAAGAATCAACGGCTCAGTATAACTACGAGTTTGCAGGTTGGTCTCCGAGTGTAACGCTTGTAAGCCAAGCAGCAACTTATACAGCTACATACAATTCCTCTGTAAGGGAATATTTGGTTACATTCTTAAATGATGATAATAGTATCATCAGCATGCAATCCTGCAAGTATGGATCATATCCAACGATTCCATCTACACCAACAAAACAAGCAACGGCTGAATATACCTACACATTCACAGGTTGGACCCCGGCGGTTGTGGCAGTTACGGGTGATGCGATCTATAAAGCAACATTTAGCAGTGTGGTCAATGTATATACCATCTCTGTAAGTGCTGTTAATGGACAAGTCATTGGTGGTGGAGAATACCAATATGGCACCACAACTGACTTAACTGCTATCCCGAATGAAGGGTATGTATTTGACCAATGGTCAGATGGAGTTACAGATAATCCTCGCACAATTACCGTCACAGGCGATGCAGAATATACGGCACTGTTCACATCGACAGAAGGATTTGAGAATATCTACACTTCAGAACCCGTACAGAAGGTTATTATAGATCAAAAAGTCTACATCCTCCGCGGGGAGAAGGTATATAGCATCACAGGACAGGAAGTCAAATAAAGTGACCAAGTACGCCAAGTGGGCAGTACCAAGTACAAAGAAACAAATCGGGCGGCTCAATGAATGAGTCGCCCGTGTGTTTTATGATTGTAAGCCTTTTTGCAGGAATTGGAAAAGACCGATGTACATTATGCCATTTTCATCCGTCCAGGGAGCTATGTCATCACCTACGATAACCACCTTCCGAAAACTGTCATCTATCCGTTTCAGAGATTGCAGTTCCTGTTCTTGTTTAACCTCATCGTCTATCCGGTATGCCGATTGAATGTAATACTTCTCTTGACCGTTTGTAGCAATAAAGTCCACTTCATACTGCGTTTGTTGCTGCTTGCCGTCTTTCATCTCACGCACTTCCACAACACCCACATCCACCAGATACCCGAAAATCCGCAAATGGTTATAGACGATATTTTCCATAATATGCGTCAATTCCTGCTGGCGAAAGTTCAAACGCGCATTGCGCAAACCAATATCCACAGAGTAATATTTCTTAATCGATTCAAAATACCGTTTCCCTTTGATGTCATAGCGTTTGACGGACTCAAACAAGAACGCATCTTCCAAATAAGAAAGATATTTTTCTACGGTCTCTCGATCGGCTTTCTGCTGCTTGACCGATTGAATGGTGTTAGCTAATTTGGTGGGATTATTCAACGAACCGACAGAGGAACAGAGCACATCCGCCAAGTTCTCCAACAAATCCTCATTACGCAACTTATGACGCTCTATCACATCCGCCAAATAGGTCTTTTTCCACAGGCGTTGCAGGTAATTCACTTTCTGCTCGGCAGAGCCGTGGTTGCGTAATCCCGGAAGTCCTCCGTATGTGTAATACTCTTTCCATAGTTCGTTCACCGGTTCCGTCCTATTCGTGCAGAACTCACCAAACGAAAACGGATATACATGAACCTCATCGCCTCGTCCGCGGAAAAGCGTATTGATATCCGAACTCAACAGATGGCTGTTACTGCCGGTGATATATACATCCACATTTGGTTTGGCATTCAGTCCGTTTACCAACCGTTCAAAACCCGTTACCTCTTGTATCTCATCGAGCATCAGATAATAATTATCTTGGTCTTTGATGCGCTCATACAAATACGTTTTCAGAGCCGAGACTTCCAATAAATCTTCGCGCATATTCTCGTCGTCCTGATCAAAAGACAAGGCGATAATATGGTCTTTCGGCACACCTGTCTCCACTAAATAATCGTAATACACGTGCGATAACAACCAAGACTTTCCGCTACGTCTCGGTCCTGTTATGACTTTTACCTCACCATTGTTGCGCCGGGCAATCAATTTGTTCAAATAAATCTCACGTCGAATGTAATCCATAACGCATCTATGTTAAAAACGCCGCAAAGATACTACTTTTTTTTGAATTGTGCAAATGTTTATCCGTATTTTTGTGCAAATTTGCACTAAATAACGGTTTTTAGAGCTATTTATTCGTATTTTAGCGCAAATCTGCATTAAATTACGGTTAGAAATCTTCATCCTCCGCGGGGAGAAGGAATATAGCATCACCGGGCAGGAGGTGAAGTAAAGCGGAGGACGCTTCTCTAATCACCGTGCGGCGGGCGGAACAATATCCCGCGGGAACGGACATACAAGGCGGGATCCAATCCCGCGGAAGTGCCAAGAAAGAAAACTCGCGCAAGGATGCGCGAGAAGAGAACAAAGAAAATCGGCGGGGGTTGCAGAGGTAAAGGACAGGAGAGTAATGTGCCTGTGACGTAGTTTATATCGTCTAGGTATGGTCTAGGTATAGTCTAGGTATCGTCTAGCTCACTATGCATCCACAGAGGCAATTATACAGTAATTCATTGCAATACCTTAAACGTTGAGGAATTTAATCTTATCAGTGCAGTTTTTTGTCATAATCCTTGCATATGTCAAAAAAAAGCAGTAATTTTGCGTGCAAAATTGTTTGTAAGATACAAAGAAACTATATTTTATGCTGGAAATTTATAATTCTTTATCCCGATTCAAAGAAACTTTCAAACCGCTGCACGAAGGGCATGTGGGTATGTATGTCTGCGGTCCCACCGTGTATGGCGATGCGCACTTAGGTCACGCTCGTCCGGCAATCACGTTCGATGTGCTCTACCGATATCTGCAGTACTTGGGTTACAAGGTGCGTTACGTACGTAACATCACGGATGTGGGACACCTGGAGCACGATGCGGATGAGGGCGAGGACAAGATAGCCAAGAAGGCGCGGCTGGAGCAGCTGGAGCCGATGGAGGTAGTTCAGTACTACACCAACCGCTACCACCGCGACATGGCGGCGCTGAATGTGCTCCCGCCGTCTATTGAGCCGCACGCCTCGGGACATATCATCGAGCAGATTGCCTTTGTGCAGAAGATCCTCGACCGCGGGTACGCCTACGTGGCGAACGGTTCGGTCTATATGGACGTGGAGAAATACGCCAAGGACTATCCGTACGGCAAGCTCTCGGGCCGCAACCTCAATGATATTGTCACCGAGACCCGCGAGCTGGACGGCCAGAGCGAGAAGAAGCACAGTTATGACTTCGCCCTCTGGAAGAAAGCGAGCCCCGAACATATCATGCACTGGCCGAGTCCGTGGAGCGAAGGTTTCCCAGGCTGGCACATGGAGTGCTCGACGATGGGCACCAAGTACTTAGGTGAGCAGTTCGATATCCACGGGGGCGGTCTGGACCTTATCTTCCCACACCACGAGGCGGAGATAGCACAGAGCTGCGCGGCACTGGGCAAGGAGTCGGTGCACTACTGGATGCACAATAACATGATCACCATCGCCGGCAAGAAGATGGGTAAGAGCTACAATAATTTCATTACGCTGGAGCAGTTCTTCAGCGGCAAGCACGAACTCCTGTCCAAGCCTTTCGGCCCGATGGTCATCCGTTTCTTCATTCTCCAGGCGCACTACCGCTCGACGGTGGATTTCTCGTCCGAAGCACTGGAGGCAGCGGAGAAAGGCCTCCAGCGTCTGCAAGAGGCGTATGCGAGACTGCTGAAACTGCAAGCAGGCAAGGAGACAACAGTAGAGGTAGCGGGTCTGCGTCAGCGCTGCCAAGAGGCTATGGACGACGATCTGAACACGCCGTTCGTCATTGCAGCGCTGTTCGACAGCGCAAAAGCGATCAACACCATCCATGACGGCAAGGGCACGATCAGCGAGGCTGACCTGAACGAACTGCGCGATGTATGGAAGACCTACGCGATTGATATATTAGGGCTGCGGTTAGAGGAACAAGGCAACGGAGACGACAGGCAGCTCAAAGCCTTCCACGGTGCGATTGACCTGCTGCTCGGTATCCGTCTGCAGGCGAAGCAGAACAAGGATTGGGCGACTTCTGACAAGATCCGCAACGAACTGACCGGACTCGGTTTCCAAATCAAAGACACCAAAGATGGCTTCGAGTGGAGTATATAGGTGATAGGCGAAAGGTTATAGGCGAAAGGTGAAAGTAGTTATTAAGTTTATTGTAGCCGGCATGATTGGCACAGCCTTGCTTGTGAGTTGTGCCGGTTGTAGCCATAAGGCGCAGTCCGAAGAGACGGTCATCACAGAGGACAGTTTGGTGTGGTACCCCGGACGTACGTTCAGTTACAAGACCAAGTTCAACGACCTGCAGAGCAAGCAGCACGCAGTCGCCTCAAGTATCGGCCTCAGCCGTCCGCCCAAAGACCGCGATGACGCGGCAAAGATGCGCCATCAGCTGGTAGAAATCAAGACGAACGATAATTATATCGTCGATTCGCTCACCCACTCCGTGCCTTTCCTGATCCCTTCGGCGGCACGTGAGTTGGACTCCATCGGTGCCGAGTGGGCGGATATCCTCGCCCGCAACGGACTACCCCACTACCGGTTCTACGTGACCTCCGTTCTCCGCACACAGGAAGATATCAAGTACCTGCAACGGAGCGGAAACATCAACTCCGTCACACAGTCCTGCCACTGCTACGGCACGACATTTGACCTCGCGTATATGCGTTATGATAAGGTAACGCGCACACGTATGTACATGCACGAGGACAACTTGAAACTGGTACTGGGACAAGTGCTATTGAATCATCAGCGGGCGGGAAAGATCTACGTCAAGTACGAGTGGAAACAGTCCTGCTTCCATATAACGGTGAGGGGGTAATTGATAATTGAGAATTGAGAATTGATAACGACCAACGACTAACGACCATTTTTCTTCTCTTCTTTCTCGCAGACCTCTATTAGACCACAACCCGAGCAGTCCTCCTGCCCGGGTTCGTCTATTTTGCATTCGTCCTCTTTGAACGGCTCTGCC
>ODAI012683004.1_pt1 | contig 16197 bp, 17 predicted proteins | sample 1539321 | NCBI WGS metagenome assembly ODAI01 (sample SAMN02144231, study PRJEB22623) | gut metagenome | biome: sheep rumen | host: Ovis aries | place: New Zealand
ATGACAAGCTTGATGGCAAGATCCATGGTACCATCTTTCCTTTCTCTTTCATGATTCTCTTCTGTATCCGCTTTCGATCCCGCACATGTTATAACCGAATCGGGCGAAGGTCAAGCGGATGGGGTGTGAAAGAGCAGGAGAAAAACAAGGGGAGTGAACCGGGAAGAAGGGAATTGACATTTGGCGTGAATTGGTTTATCCTTTACTCCGTGCTAGGGGAGCGAATGCTGAGACTGTAAGAAATTACTGACCCTTATTACCTGATCCGGCCAATACCGGCGTAGGGAAGCAATAAGAGCAAAACGTGTGATTTCGATGCGATCAGGGGCTTCCGGAAGCGGAAGCCTTTTTTGCTGCCCGGAGAGAAAAAGAACGGAGGAAATGGAAACAATGGAAGCAAGCGTAGCAATTCAGTCCCTGCCGGGTGTGGCGGATGACGAGGAACTGTGCAGGATCGTGGACGAGGTGATCGCCTATATCGCCTCCACCGGATACAATTATTTCGTCGGTCCTTTTGAAACGACGATTGAAGGGCCGTATGACGCGCTGATGGACATCGTGAAGGAGTGCCAGCACATCGCGATCCGCGCCGGCGCACCTTCCGTGGCGGCCTATATCAAGGTTTCCTACAAGCCCGAAGGTGAGGTTCTGTCCATTGAAAAGAAGATCGGAAAGTATCAGGCGTAAGCTGCTTCCGGCAGGAGCATTCTGCCTGATCATCCTGATCTGGTGGGCGCTTTCGGCCGGCAGCCTGATTCCGGAATACATGCTGCCTTCCCCGGTCGACGTGGGGAAGGCGTTCATCGGGGATTTTCCGAACCTGATGAACCATGCACGGATATCGGTGACGGAGGCTGTCTACGGTCTGCTGATCGGAACGCTGCTGGCCTTTGCGCTCGCCTGCGCGATGGATCGTTTCGTTCATCTGGAGGAGGCGGTTTTTCCGCTGCTGGTGGTTTCCCAGACGATTCCGACGATCGCGATCGCACCGCTGCTGGTTCTGTGGATGGGCTTCGGGATGGAACCGAAAATCACCCTGGTGGTGCTGACGACCTTCTTTCCGATCGCGGTCGGCCTGCTGGACGGGTTCAAGAGCGTGGATCCGGACGCGGTGGCCCTGCTCCGGTCCATGAACGCGACCCGGGGGCAGATCTTCCGGCATGTCAAATTACCGGCGGCGCTGCCTTTCTTCTTCTCGGGCCTGCGGATCTCCGCTTCCTACGCGGTCGTCGGCGCGGTGATTTCCGAATGGCTCGGCGGGTTTGAAGGGCTCGGCGTGTATATGACGCGCGTCCGGAAAGCCTACGCCTTCGACAAAATGTTCGCGGTGATCATTCTGGTGGCGGTGGTCAGCCTGCTGCTGATGAAATGCGTCAGCATACTGCGGGACCTGTCGATGCCGTGGGCTCGCCGCAGAGGACAACAGTCCGGCAATCCATGAATCATGAATAAGAAAGGAATGAATATGATGAGAAAGATCTTCTCCATGTTGGCGGTGATTGCGCTGCTGGCGGCGTGCCTCCTTCCCGCGGCCGTGTCCGCCGAATCGCTCAGGCCGATCGTCTTCTGTCTTGACTGGACGCCCAATACCAATCATACGGGCGTATATGCGGCCCAGAGCCTGGGATACTACCGGGAGGCCGGGCTGGATGTTCAGATTGTGCAGCCGCCGGAAAACGGCGCGCTGCTGATGTGCGCGGCCGGTCAGGCACAGTTCGCCGTCGACGCGCAGGATACGATGGCGGCCAGCCTGGATCTGGATCATCCGCTGGGCGTGACATCGGTGGCGGCGATCCTGCAGCACAACACCTCCGGTATCCTGGCCCGCGCCGGCGAGGGAATCACTTCCGCCAAAGGGCTGGAGAACAAGGTCTATGCGACGTGGGACAGCCCCATCGAACTGGCGATCCTCCGCTATTGCATGGAGAAGGAAGGCGCCGATTTTGACACGGTCCGTCTGATCCCGAACAATATCACGGATGAACCGGCTGCCCTGGCCGCGCACCAGACGGACGCGGTCTGGGTATTCTACGGCTGGAGCGGCGTCAACGCCGAGCTGAGCGGAGTGGACTGCGATTACTGGGACTTTGCTTCCATCGCCGGCGAGCTGGACTACTATACCCCGGTCATCCTGGCCAATGATGCGTTCCTGAAGGACGATCCGGAAACGGCGAAGGCTTTCCTCGCGGCCACGGCCAAAGGATATCAGTATGCGGTGGAGCATCCCCGCGAAGCGGCGGACATGCTGATCGCAGGGGATACGACCGGATCGCTGACAGACGCGAAGGAGCTGGTCTATGCCAGTCAGGAATGGATTTCCACCCAGTATATCGCCGACGCGCCGGCCTGGGGATACATGGATCCCCAGCGGTGGAACGGCTTCTATGCCTGGCTGCATGAACATCAGCTGAGCAGCCATGATCTGAGCGGCATGGGCTTCAGCAACGATTATCTTCCCGGAGAATGACGCAGATGGAACTGTTGACGACCCGGCATGTCTCCAAATCCTATAACGGCCGGATGATCATCCGGGATATCAGCCTCCGCCTGGAGGAGGGGGAGCTCGTTTCGCTCCTCGGGCTCAGCGGGTCCGGAAAAACGACGCTGCTGAATATCCTGGCGGGTCTGGTCCGGCCGGAAGAGGGGCAGGTTTTCCTGTGCGGACAGGATATCACCGGCGCGCCCGGCCATGTCAGCTATATGCTTCAGAAGGATCTGCTGCTGGAGCATAAGCGGGTGATCGACAACGTGGCGCTGCCGCTGGTCATCCGGGGCATGCGAAAGGAAGAGGCAAGGGAAAAGGCAGATCCGCTGTTTGCGCCATTCGGGCTGGACGGAACCCAGATGTATTATCCCTCCCAGCTCTCCGGCGGCATGCGCCAGCGGGCTGCCCTGCTGCGAACCTATCTGGGTTCATCCAGCGGCGTTGCGCTGCTGGATGAGCCTTTTTCCGCGCTGGATATGATCACGAAGGGGCAGATGCACGAATGGTATCTGCAGGTGATGGCCCGGATCGGGCTGTCGACCGTGCTGATTACCCATGACGTGGATGAAGCAATCCTTCTGTCGGACCGGATCTGCCTGCTGACCGGAACGCCCGGCGAAATCCATGACGAGATCCGGATTGAAACGCCCCGGGATCAGAGAAAGGAATTCGATCTGAAGCCCGAATTCCTCGCCTACAAGCAGCAGATCATGGGGATTCTGCGCAGACAGATGACAGCATGAACGGAAGAGAGCGGACCGCGGATGAACCGATGCGGCCGGACAGGAAAACATGAACAGATGCATTATCATCGGCGGCGGGGAGATCACCCGCTATGACAGGCTGAACGGATATCTTCGGGATGACGATTTCGCCGTTTTCTGCGACGGCGGGCTGTACCATGCACCGCACCTTCGGATCGCTCCCGGACTGATCGTCGGCGACTTCGATTCCCATGCGAAGCCGGAAACGGCCACGGAAACGATCGTGCTGCCCCGGGAAAAGGATGATACCGATACGTTTTTCGCGGCGAAGGAAGCGCTGAAGCGGGGATATGAGGAGTTCCTGCTGATCGGCGTCACCGGCGGAAGGCTGGATCATACCCTGGTGAACATTTCCATCCTCCTGTACCTGGATACCCTTCATAAGAAGGCGCGGATCGTGGATGACCGGTCTGAGATGGAAATCGTTTCGGGCCAGCCGGTGCGGATCGGCGGTGACTGCGGAAGCTTTTCCCTGCTGACTGTCAGCGGCAAGGCTTCGGGGATCCGGATCACCGGTGCGAAATATCCGCTGGAAGGCGGAGAAATCACGTGTGATTACCAGTATGGGATCAGCAACGAGGTGATGCCGGGGCAGACGGCGACCGTCAGCGTGGAGGAGGGGCGACTGCTTCTGATCCGGAATATGAAATAAAACACAGAAACAACACACATATTTATAAAAAATGTCCGAATTTCGTAACAAATGCTTGCATTTTTGGAATAAATAGGTTAAGATTAATGCGATAATGGTTACGAAAGGGTGTTATCAGTGGGAAAGCGGATCCTGTTGGTCGATGACGAGCCTCTGATCCTGAAGGGCCTGAAGTATACGCTTGAACAGGAAGGATACGAGACAGAGAGCGCCATGGACGGGGAAGAAGCGCTGTCGATGTTCGAATCCGGCAGCTTCGATCTGATCCTGCTGGACGTCATGCTGCCGAAGCTGGACGGGATTGCCGTGTGCCAGCGGATCCGGGAACGCAGCGATGTGCCGATCATCATGCTGACCGCCAAGGGGGACGATATGGATAAAATCCTTGGCCTGGAGTACGGTGCGGATGACTACATGACTAAGCCCTTCAATATTCTGGAAGTCAAGGCCCGGATCAAGACGATCCTTCGCCGCGTCTCCGGAACGACGCAGCAGCAGGAGCACCGGGTGATCCGCGTTCACGATATGGAAATCAATCTGGTCAAGCGGAACGTGACGCTCGGCGGGAAGGACGTCAAGCTGACCGCGAAGGAGTTTGACCTTTTGCAGATGTTTGTGACCAATCGGGGAACGGTCTTCAGCCGGGAACAGATGCTCGAAACCGTCTGGAAGTATGATTATGCCGGCGATGCCCGCACGGTGGACGTGCATATCCGCCGCCTGAGGGAAAAGATTGAACGCGATTCCTCCAAGCCGGAATTCATCTTCACCAAATGGGGAGTGGGTTACTATTTCACCGATCAGGACTAAGCGGTTCCTTTCAGCCAGCATCAGGGTGGAAATCCTGCTGGCTTTTTTTCTCATTGTGGGGATTTCCTTTGGTGTGGCCGCGACCAATCTGAGCGGGCTGGTCAGCGAATACCTTTTTGACCAGCGAAAGAGGGAGGACGGGCTGCTGGCGGAGAAAGCCGCGGCGGCAGTCGCTCCCTTTTTTGAGGCTGCCTCCGGGGAGGAGCTGGGCAGGATTCTGGAGGAGAACGCCCAGTCCATGAACGGGCGCCTGATGCTGATCGATCCGGACGGAAAGATTCAGTATGACACGTTCAACCGGCTGTGCGGACGCCGGACGGATATCGATGAAGTGGTGCGGGTACTGACCGGAGAGGCAGCCGGCGCCTACGGCACGCACCGGCCCGGAAGGGGCGTGGCGGAAGCCATGAGCGGAGAGGAAAACGCGGAGAACGTCGCCTGCTGCGCGACGGAGATGACCGGCGGATCCGGCCGGATCGGCGTGCTCCTTTTCGTCAGCCGGATCCAGGGAATGATGGATTCCCTGAACACAGTCCGCCTGCAGCTGATCACCGTGTTCGCAGTGATTGCGCTGGCGGCACTGATCCTGGCTCTCTTCCTGTCCCAGATCCTGACGAAGCCGATCACGGATCTGAGCCGGACGATGAGAAAGATGGGCAAGGGCGACCTGACCGTCCGCGCGCCGGTCCGCGGCAGCCGCGAACTGAGGGAACTGGCGGAAAACTACAACGCGATGGCCGCCCAGCTCGAAAGCATGGACAAATCCCGAAACCAGTTCGTCTCCAACGCGAGCCATGAGCTGCGGACGCCCCTGACCACCATGAAAATCATGCTGGAAACCGTGATGTATCAGCCGGAAATGCCCCAGGAGCTCCGGGAGGAATTCATGGGCGACATGAACCACGAGATCGACCGGCTGACGGGAATCGTCAACGATCTGCTGACGCTGACCCGGATGGATAACCGGAGCGTCGAAATGCATACTGAAAAGGTGAACATGACGGCGCTGACGGAGGAAACGGTCCGCCTGCTGACCCCTGCGGCGACGCAGCGGAAGCAGCATCTGAGCGTCAATGCCCGGAAAGGGCTGGAGATGGAAGGCGACCGGAGCAAGCTCGGTCAGATCCTGTACAATCTCATCGACAACGCCATGAAATATACCGCGGACGGCGGGCATATCTCCGTCCTGCTGACGGAAGAGGAGGACGCGATCGTATGGCGCGTCCGGGACAACGGCGTGGGGATTCCCGCCGGAGATCTGGAGCACATCTTTGAGCGCTTCTATCGGGTGGACAAGGCGCGGAGCCGGGAGACCGGCGGAACCGGACTGGGGCTGAGCATTGTCAGACAGCTGGTCACCATGCACCAGGGAACGATTTCCGTCAAGAGCGAACTGAACCAGGGATCGGAGTTTACGGTCACCTTCCCCCGGAAAGGAGCTGCCAGATGAGCCTTTCATCCATCGTTCGACGGTTTGCCTGCCTCGTACTGGCCGCGGCCATGCTGTCGGTTCTTTCCGGCTGCGCCGGAAGAGGCGGGGAAGAGATGGCCCCCGTCCCGACGCTGGCCCCTGCCGGTGTGCGCTTCAGCGCGCCGGACGGGGACCGGGTCGTGCGCCAGGCCGGCGATTATCTGCTCTATCTGCCGATGGCGGACGAGCTGCGCCTGATCACGCAGAGCATTCATCTGCAGGAGGCGAATCTGAACGATACGGTGCGCACGCTGGTGGAAAGCCTGCTGGAGGCGGAAAACGCGATCCGGGCCGCTGCGGGCGATGCGAGCCGGGCGCTGGCGCTGTATCAGGACAGGGCACCGGAAATCTCCGGCGGGATCTGCACGGTGAACCTGGACCCCGCGGCGCTCCGGCTGGATTACAGCGATTATTACAAGCTTTGCGTGGCACTGTCCACGACGCTCTGCGCCCTGGACGAAATTCAGTGGACGAACGTGCTGACCGCCGGAAGAAGCGTGGCGCTGGATATCACCGGCTCCCTGGCCATGGGCACGCTGACGGCGCATCCGGGGGAGAACCTTCCGGTTCTCTGGGAACAGATGGAAGCAAAGCGCACGCCGCTGGGGGCGGATATGAGCAGCACGCCGCTGAGCGCGCAGACGACGATTTATTATCCGCTGACGGAAGGCAGGGGAATCGGCTGCGAAAGCCGGCTGCTCAACTATCCGGGACAGACCGCGGGTCAGCTGGCCACCACGCTTGCGGATGAGATTACGCAGACGGTCCGTGCCCGCGCAGGGGATCCGTCCATGCCGTCCCTGCGGGACTACCTGCTGCATGACCCGCTGTCCAGCGATCTGGAGGAGGGCGGAAGGCTGATCACCCTTTCGTTCCGGGAGAATGTGGACGAGATGCTTGAAAAGTGGGATACGGATTTTCCGTGCCTGGTCTCCGCGGTGGTGTGCTCGCTGACGACTTTTGTTCCGGGTGTGTCCGCCGTCAGCGTCCGGATCGGGGATACGCCGGTCACGGAGCTGAGCAACGAACGGTACCGGTCGGGGCTGCTTCTCGGCGGACTGGTGCAGCGAAGCAGCGTGGCAGGCTTTCTCGCGGGAAGTGCGGTCATCTTTTTGGAAAAGGAAGGCCGCCTGGTCCGGTGCGAAAAGCCGCTTGAACAGCAGGCCAGCGACAGTCCCCGGGCGCTGCTCCGTGCTCTGATGGCGGGGCCGGACCGGAAGGAGATTGCGTCCGGGATCACGGGGACGCTTCCGCAGGACATCAGCGAGGAGGACGTGCTGGGGATTGCCGCGGAGGGCGACGTGCTGCTGGTGAACCTGAGCGAAACCTTCCGCGACGCCATCCGGCAGGAAGGCCCAGAAAGGGAAGCGATCCTGTGCTACAGCATGGTCAATACGCTGTGCCTGAACTCGGGACTACGCCGGGTCTGCTTCTTCTTTGAGGGAGGCCAGGCGGAGAACATTGCGGGAGAACTCTACTGGGCCGGCGAATTCATGTACAATCCGAGCCTGTAAAATTATTCATATTCCGTTCATATTCAGGACAAATTCCCCGGCTATAATGACACCGAAATCCGGAAAGGGGGATTTGGAAATGAGTAAGATCATGAACAGAAAAGTGCTCGGCGTCATTGCACTGGCGCTGGTTTGCGTAATGGCGGGCACAGCCATTGGGCTGACCCGTCCTGCCGCTCAGGCGGACACAGTCGTGCTGACATCCCCGTTCACTGAGGCGATCGCCAAGGTGAAGGAAAGCGTTGTCGGCGTGAACAATTACCAGATCGTCAGCGACTACGGCAACGGCTACAACGGCTATGGCTACGGTTACGGAGATATCTGGGACTTCTTCAATAATCCCTTTGGCTATGGCTACGGGAACGGCAACGGGCGCAACCAGCAGCCGGAAACCGGCCGGGAGGTCAAGTACGGCAGCGGCAGCGGCGTGGTCATCGCGAAGGAGTACGTGCTGACCAACTATCATGTGGTGGAAGGCGCCCACAGCCTGAAGGTTTCTCTGGGCGACGAGAACGATACGCAATACGACGCGACGGTGGCGGCCTCCGACGATGTGCGTGATGTGGCAGTGCTGTACGTGCCCGGCCTGGAGGTCGAACCGGTGGTCCTGGGCGACAGCGATCAGCTGGTCGAGGGCGACTGGGTCGTCAATATCGGCAACGCGATCGGGTTCCCCCGGACATCCACGGCCGGCATCGTATCCGCTCTGAATCGGCAGATCGACAGTGAAAAGACCGGCACCGACCGTTACGGCCGGCGCAGCACCATCACCAACACGATGATTCAGACGGACGCGGCCATCAACAGCGGCAACAGCGGCGGCGGCATGTTCAATACGGCCGGAGAGCTGGTCGGCATCCCGACCCTGAAGTATTCCGGCAGCCGTTACTCCGGCGCAATGATTGAAAGCATCGGCATGTGCATCCCGATCAATGAGGCGAAGCCGGTGATCGAGGAAGCGCTGAAGGCGGACGTCAATTCCGGGGAGAACGCAGCAACGACTGAGACGCAGAGTGAAGAGCCTGCTTCCCAGACCCGGAACGGACGGCTGGGGAAACCGCGCCTGGGCGTGACGGTGTCCACCGTGACGGCCGAGATGACCGATGGCGCGCTGCCCAACGGCGCCTATGTATCCGCTGTGGATGAGAACGGACCCGCCAGCGTGGCCGGCATCCTGCCCGGGGATATCATCGTGGAAATGAACGGCAACGTGCTCTCCTCCAGCGATGACCTGATGAACGGTCTGGAAGGGACCAATGAGGGGGACACGGTGAAGGTCACCGTATGGCGTCCCGCGCAGGTGGGCGATGCAAAGCGGATGGAAATCTCCACCGAAGGTCAGTATGTGGAAAACATCGAGGTCAAGCTCGCTGTTCTGGAGCCCTCCGGAGACATGTAATCGGATGCATTCGGACCGGATCCGCCGGGAGAAGCAATTCTCCCGGTTTTTCCTTTTTTGGCTGAAAATGATGAAAACTGCGCGAATTTCGACCGGATCCTCTCTTTTCAGGCAGGGAAATCTGGGTTATAATGCACATGTCGGTTTCCCTGAGAACTGCGCGGGAGGATTACCATGACAGATTTCGTCAGCAGCTGGAACTCGGAATCCTTTCTTACCTATCCTGTGGGACCTCTTGGACTGATTGCCATGCCCGGAACGGAAGAACTGGGCGAGAAGATCAACAGTTGGCTGAAAAAGTGGCGTGATCACGCCGAAGCGAACGAGGAAGGAGACATGCGGACCTCCCCGGGCGCTGAACGGCAGGATTTTCTGATCAATGTCAGCCTGCCCCGCTTCGGCAACGGCGAAGCGAAGGGCATGATCCGGGAAAGCATCCGGGGATATGATATGTATATCCTGACGGATCCCGGCGCATACAATGTGACATACGAAATGTTCGGTCAGCAGGTGCCCATGGGGCCGGACGAGCATTTTGCCAACGTGAAGCGGATTATCGCAGCGATGGGCGGCAAGGCCAAGCGCGTGACGGTAATCATGCCGATGCTCTACGAAGGCCGCCAGCATCGCCGTGCTTCCCGGGAAAGCCTGGACTGCGCCATGGCGCTTCAGGAGCTGGAAAACATGGGCGTCAGCAACATCATCACCTTTGACGCGCACGATCCCCGGGTGCAGAACGCGATCCCGACCACCGGGTTCGAAAGCGTCATGCCCAGCTATCAGATCTTCAAGGCGCTTCTGAAGCGGGACAAGACGCTGCAGATCGACAAGGAACACATGATGATCGTCTCTCCGGACGAGGGCGCCATTGACCGGAACATTTTCTATGCTTCCGTGCTGGGACTGGATATGGGCCTGTTCTACAAGCGGCGGGACTATACCCGCATCGTAAACGGGCGGAATCCCATCGTTGCCCATGAATACCTGGGCGACAGTGTGGAGGGCAAGGATGTCTTCGTGGCGGACGATATGATCTCCAGCGGCGACAGCATCATTGACCTGGCCCGGGAGCTGAAAAAGCGCAAGGCCAACCGGATCTTTGCCGGGGCGACCTTCGCACTGTTCACCAACGGGCTGGAGAATTATGACAAAGCCTGGCGCGAAGGGCTGATTGACCGCGTGATCTCCACGAACCTGACCTACCGTAATCCGGACCTGAAGGAGCGGGAATGGTTCATCGAGGCGGATATGAGCAAGTATATTTCGTACATCATCGCGACGCTGAATCATGACCGCAGCCTGTCCAAACTGCTGAATCCGTACAACCGGCTCCATGCGCTCCTCAAGCGGTACAACACGGAGCAGATGGAGGCCGGGATGCGCCTGGTCTGAACGCGGACATGCCGGAAAAGCATATTACAAAAGCCGGGATCCTGCTTGGGATCCCGGCTTTTGAGCACTTGCGTCATTCCGGCGGATTGCCGTCCTCAATGGCGGCGATCATGTCGATCCGCCGCTGATGCCGGCCGCCTTCGAACTCGGCGGTGAGCCAGTGGCGGGCAATCATCTTGGCCAGCTCGGAACCCACGACCCGCGCGCCCATGGTCAGGACATTGCTGTTGTTATGGCGCTTGGAAAACTCGGCGGAATAGACGTCGGAGCAGGTGCATACGCGGATTCCCTTCACCTTGCCGGCAGCGATGCCGATGCCGACGCCGGTGCCGCAGATCAGGATGCCGCGGTCGCATTCGCCGTCCGCGATGGCTTTGGCAGCTTTATAGCCCCAGACGGGGTAGTCATCATCCCGGTTGGCGGCGTCATAATTGCCGAAGTCCTTCCATTCGAGCCCCATTTCGTCCAGCATCTTTGCGATTTCCGCCTTCAGGGCAACCCCGGTATGGTCACAGGCCAACGCGATCATTTTGCATTCCTCCCATATTTTCAGTTCACCTTATATATGATATAATACGCCTTTGTTTGGAAATATTCAAGGAGGCGGGAAGAATGAATCACGGGGTGGAACGGAAAAAGCTGATCCTGTGGGGCCTGCGGGACGGATTCCCCATCGGAATGGGATATTTCGCAGTCGCTTTTTCCCTGGGCATTACGGCCCGGAATGCCGGACTCAACCCCCTGCAGGGCTTTGTGGCCAGCTTCCTGAATCACGCTTCCGCCGGCGAATATGCACTGTATTCCCAGATCGCGGCCGGCGCCGCGCTGTGGGAGATCGCCGCGGTGATCTTTATCGCCAACATGCGGTATCTGCTGATGAGCGCATCCCTGAGCCAGAAGATCCGGCCGGAAACGCCGATCCTGAAAAGAATGGGCGCCGGATTCTGCATCACGGACGAGATTTTTGCGCTGGGCATTGCCGCGCCGGGATGGACGCCGGTCACATATCTGGGCAGCGCGTTCCTGCTGGCGGCCGTGATGTGGTCCGGCGGCACCGCGACCGGGATTGCCGCCGGGAACATCCTGCCCGAAAACGTGGTCAGCGCCCTGAGCGTGGCAATCTACGGCATGTTCCTGGCCATTATCGTTCCGCCGGCGAGGAAAAACCGGATCATCGCGGGCCTGGTGGCGGTTTCGTTTCTGCTGAGCTTTCTCACCTCTCGTCTGGAATGGCTCAGCACGCTTTCGGAAGGAACGCGGGTGATCATTCTGACAGTCTCGCTGTCCGGGGCGGCAGCGCTGCTGTTCCCGGTGAGGGATGAGGAGACAGAAGGGGAGGGAGCAGCATGACACAGGGGGGAATCTGGAGCGCCATCGTGGTTGCGGCGCTGGTCAGCTTTGCGGTTCGCGTGCTTCCGCTGACACTGATCCGGAAGAAAATCACCAATCGCTTTGTGCGGTCCTTCCTGTTCTATGTCCCGTATGTGACGCTGGCGGTCATGACCTTTCCGGCGATCATTGAGGCGGCGGGAACCGTTGCGGCAGGGATCGCCGCGCTGGCGGTGGGCGGCGTGCTGGCATGGCTCGGCGCGGGCCTTTTCCCGGTTGCGATCGCCAGCTGCGTTACCGCATACCTGATCGGATTGATCGGGTAGAGTTTACAAGGATTTGTGAAACGCGTATAATATATACGTATTTTTATGCCCGGGGAAGATCCTGCCGATTTCCGTCGCGGAAACGGTCGGGCGAATGAAGTTCGAGGAGTAAGATGGGGAAGATCATTGCGATTGCCAATCAGAAGGGCGGCGTCGGCAAAACCACCACGGCCGTCAATCTGGCAGCATGCCTTGCGGAGGAGGGAAAGAAGGTCCTGATGGTGGACCTGGATCCGCAGGGAAATACGACCAGCGGGCTCGGCGCGCGGGTGAATGACCGGAATTCCGTCTATGATGCCATGATGGGCCGTACGGCGGTGAAGGACTGCATTCAGGATACCGAGGTCAAAAAACTGAAACTGATCGGCAGCGATATCCGGCTCGCCGGAGCCGAGGTGGAGCTGGTCAGCGTGGACGAGCGGGAGTTTTATCTCAAGAAGCTGCTGACGGCGGAAAAGGACAGCTTTGATTTCATCCTGGTGGACTGTCCGCCGAGCCTGAGCCTTCTGACGCTCAACGCGATGGCCGCGGCGGACTCGGTGCTGATTCCGATCCAGTGCGAGTATTATGCGCTGGAGGGCGTTTCCAGCCTGATGAACACGATCAGCCGCGTCCGGAAGACGATCAATCCGCATCTGGATATCGAGGGAATTCTGCTGACAATGCTGGACGGGCGGACGAATCTGGGCCTCCAGGTGGTCGATCAGGTCAAGAAGCACTTCAAAAAGTCCGTTTTTGCGACGATGATTCCGCGGAACGTCCGTCTGGGAGAAGCCCCCAGCCACGGGGAACCGATCAATGTATACGATCCCAAGAGCAGCGGGTCGGTCGCCTATCATGCGCTGGCAAAGGAAGTCATGGCAAGAAACAGGAAGAAAAAGTAAGAGGATACGGAAATGGCCAGAAAGACACACGGACTGGGGCGGGGACTCGATTCCCTGTTTTCGGACACGGAAGAATGGGACGCCTCCAGCTTAAGAGACATTGCCATCGGCGATCTGGATCCGAACCCGGATCAGCCCAGGCAGACATTCAACGACGAAAGCATCTCCCAGCTGGCTGAGAGCATGAAGGACCAGGGCGTCCTTCAGCCGCTGCTGGTCGTTCCGACCGAGGGCGGGCGGTACCGGATCATTGCCGGGGAACGCCGCTACCGGGCAGCACGCAAGGCGGAGCTGGATACGGTGCCATGCATCGTCAGGGACATTGACGTGATCCAGCAGATGGAGATCGCGCTGATCGAAAATCTGCAGCGGGAGGATCTGAACGCCATCGATTCGGCCCGCGGCATCGATGCGCTGATGAAGCAGTATGGCTATACCCAGGAGAAGGTGGGCGAACGGCTGGGAATGAGCCGCTCGGCGGTCGCCAATTCCCAGCGGCTTCTGAGCCTTCCGGAGGAGATCTGCGCGCTGGTCCGCAGCGGCAAGCTCAGCGCCGGGCATGCCAGAGCCCTGGCCGGGCTGAACAGCAACCGGGAGGAGCAGATCCGGCTGGCCAGAAAGGCAGTTGCAGAGGAGCTGAGCGTCCGGCAGATGGAACAGCTGGCATCGGAGGCGAACAAGGTCCGCAAGCCCAGAAAGAAGCCGGAGATGCCGGCGGAGCTGGGTGAGCTGCAGGAAAAAATCAGAAGCAAGACGGGACTCAGGAGCGTGCTGACCGGGAACATCAACCGGGGAAGGATCGTGCTCAGCTACGCTTCCAGGGAAGAACTCGAAAGGCTGAACGAGGTATTGGATCTGATCAATGAGTAAGAAAGATTTGCCGGAGATGCCCTACTGGGACGGGCCGCTTTCCCATCCGTTCTACAGCAAGGTTGTGAAAAGAATTCTGGATCTTGTCCTGGCGCTCATCCTGCTGATTCCCGGGATCGTGCTGATGATTCCGCTGGCCGTCTGGGTGAAGCTGGATTCGGAGGGGCCTGTGCTGTACAGGGCGGTACGGGGCGGATATCACAATCAGCCTTTCCGGATCTATAAATTCCGCAGCATGGTGGTGGACGCGGACAAGACCGGCGGCTGCACAGCCAAGAATGATGCGCGGGTGACCCGGGCCGGAAGGATCATGCGCCGGCTGAAGATGGACGAACTGCCGCAGCTGTTCAATATCATCAAGGGGGAAATGAGCTTCGTCGGCCCACGGCCGGAACTTCTGCTGTATACCACGCAGTATACGGAGGAGCAGCAGTGCATCATGTGGGTGAGGCCGGGCGTGACCGACCGGAGCAGCATTGAATATATCAGCCAGGACGAGATCGTCGGCGAGGAGGACCCGGTCGGCAATTTCGAAAGGCTGATCCTGCCCCGGAAGAATGCGCTGCGGGTGGAGTACGCGAAGACCCAGAGCTTCGGTCTGGACTGCGCCCTGATGCTGGAGACGGTCCGCGGCGTGTTCAGAAAGGCGGAGGACGCGGTGAAAGAGAAGGGATCCGATGGGAGAGTATGAGGCGCTGGTTCACAGCGCGTATGGTGAAGGAAAGCCGGATGTGACGGATCCGGAGACGTTGGCGTGGCTGATCCGCAGAAACGGGCTGGAAATGAGCCACATCAGCCGGGGCAGCCACATCGGCAGCGTCTTCAGCGTGGCGGAGATCATCGCCGTTTTGTATACGGGGGTGCTGAACGTGGATCCGGCGGATCCGCGCAGGCCAGACCGGGACCGGATGATTCTGAGCAAGGGCCATGCAGGCAGCGCGGTGTACGCGGCGCTGGCCGAGACGGGCTTCTTTCCCGTGGAGCAGCTGAAAACGCACTATGCCAACGGATCCATTCTCAGCGGCCATGTGAGCCATAAGGGAATTCCGGGGGTTGAAGTGTCGACCGGATCTCTGGGCCACGGCCTGGGGATCGGAACGGGGATGGCGCTCGGCGCCCGGATGAACGGGGAACAGTGGCGCACGTGGGTCGTGCTCGGCGACGGGGAATGCGATGAAGGATCCGTGTGGGAGGCGGCGCTGCAGGCGGCGCAGTTCGGGCTGGACCGGCTGTGCGCGGTGGTGGATTACAATCATATGCAGAGCCTGTTCACCGTGGAAAAAACACTGAAGCTTGAGCCTTTCGAACAAAAATGGAAAGATTTCGGATGGAACGCCCGGAGCGTGGACGGCCATGACGTCCATGCCCTGAGGGCTGCTTTTGATGAAATGAAGGATAACGCTGGCAGCGGAAGGCCGAGCGTCGTGCTGGCCCACACGGTAAAGGGAAAGGGCGTCTCCTTCATGGAAAACAACATTCTGTGGCACTATCGGACGCCGCAGGGCGAGGAATACGAGGCGGCGCTGAAGGAACTGGAGGCACAGAGACCGTGAGAGACGCGTTTGTCAGGATTCTCGTGGAGGAAATGGCGGAGAACCGGAGCATCGTTCTGATCACCGGGGACCTGGGCTTCGGCGTGCTCCGGCCCATATGGGACCGGTTTCCGGACAGAATCATCAATGCGGGGATTGCGGAGCAGGGCATGGTCAGCATGGCTGCCGGGCTGGCCGCGACCGGTAAAACGGTCATTGTTTACTCGATCGGCAATTTTCCGACGCTCCGTCCGCTGGAGCAGATCCGGAATGACTGCGCCTATCCCGGGGCGAACGTGAAGATCGTCTGCGTCGGCGGCGGATTCGTCTACGGCAGCCTGGGCATGAGCCACCACGCGACGGAGGATATGGCCGTGATGCGCGCCATTCCCGGCATCACGTGCTTTGCTCCGGGCGATCCCGCGGAAACGGAAGCGGTGACGCGGGTGATGCTGCATACGGAGGGCACATGCTATCTCCGCCTCGGGCGCGGAAACGAGCCGGCGGTTCACGGCGGAAAGGTGGAAAACTGGCGCTTCCCGGAGCCGATCGTGCTCCGGGAGGGAAAGGATGTTGCACTGCTGAGCGCGGGCGGCATCCTGACGCAGACGGCGGAGGCGGCCGATCTCCTGAAGTCGAAAGGGATCGATGCGGCAGTCATCAGCTTTCCGTGCTTCAAACCGATTGACCGGCAGGCCGTGATCCGCCTGACGGAGCGGTTCCGGCATGTCGTGACGGTGGAGGAACACACCGTAACCGGAGGGTTCGG
>ODAI013327371.1_pt1 | contig 16197 bp, 14 predicted proteins | sample 1539321 | NCBI WGS metagenome assembly ODAI01 (sample SAMN02144231, study PRJEB22623) | gut metagenome | biome: sheep rumen | host: Ovis aries | place: New Zealand
AGCATACTCAATTTTGCTTATTATTTCATTGTAAACAGCATTTGATTGTTGGCGAAATTTCGTACTATCATTTAATATATCTTCAAGCTTCCGTAAATCGTTGTTTGCATCGCTTATATCCTTTATGCTTTTGCTATCTTTAACTAAACCTTTTTTGTCCATGGTTATTTCTCCGTTTCAATGATTTCCATAATGTCTGAAATGTCACACTTCAAAACGCCGCATATTTTCACAAGTGCTTCGGTGTTGACGTTTTCATTGCGACCAAGTTTAGCAATTACGTTTGTAGTCAATCCCGCTTGCAATCGTAAATCTTCTTTTCGCATTCCTTTATCAATAAGAATTTTCCATAATTTATTGTAACTTACAGCCATTTTGTGCCTCCACATTACCTAATATCTCTATTATACAGTATTATTTAAATTTTGTCAAGAAAATCTTTAATATTTCAAGACGCAGTGGAAATAAATTTTCCAAAATTTGAAAATTAAGATAATCGATTTTATTGAAGTTGTAAAACAGGGCATAAAAGATTTTACAGCAGAATAACACAAAAAAATCGGCTCATAAAAACCGACCTTTTGGGGAAAATTTGGGGAAAGAAAATCTTAAAAATCAAGCATTATTTATGTATTTTTTGATTATACGAAAGGTTCGAATCCCGTAGGGGTCACCAAACAAGTTAAAGGCGAACCCGTTTCCACTCGGAGACGGATTCGCCTTTATCATATATCTGAAAAAATAAAAAGGAGACTTTTATATGAATTTTTGGGAGACATTATTGATATCTTTAATTCCAGCTATTTTTACTGCAGTTGTTGCGTATTTTATAGCGGTTAAGCAGAATAAAAATGAAATATCAAAAATTGAAAAACAAGTAGAGAGCAATTTGCTTGAATACAAAGATAAGGGACTTTTAGAAATAAAAAAAGTTGCAATTTTCAATTCTTTGTCGTTGATCGACGACTTTATTTCTTGGTCAACTATTGACGATGGGCAACAAGTTTCCGAGAGAAAGAATATTACGCCTTTAGAATTAACGGAACTTGGCCGTAAATGTTTAAATGAATTATGTTTAACTTGTGATAATGAAGAGCTTATCAATCTTTTTTTAACGATTCTATTTGATAATAATAAAAGTAGTAAACACGTAAATATTTTTGAAAACTATGCGAAATATAGAAATGTTGCAAGAAAAGAATTAGGGCTTAAAGAAATTAACTTTGATTTAGATAAAGTCTTTATCGGACGTTTGGCGACGAAAAATATGAAATAAAAGCGGGGAGCTAAACAATGCGTTTCGCTCCCCACCCTATCGTTTTATCGGTTTACGACAAACCGCCGCTTACACATATTATCGCGGTTGCCCTATGGATTCAACGGGCATACTTTCATTAAAAATTTTATTATTAAGTTGTTGTTTTTGCCATTCGGCATACGCTACTTTCCCTTTTTCGGAATTGCAGTATGTAATTATCGATGAATACAATACTCTCGCAAGCGAATCAATTTCATAATCCGGTACGTTAGTGTTGTCTTTCCGCTTCCTCGTAAACTTTCCCTCCTACTTGTTATTCGTTTCTTATGCTATTAAATTGAATTTTCATTTTTTAGACTCTCCTTATAATTTTTTTGTCTCCGTATGAATACGTAATTCCATTTTTAGTCGGGCTTATGTTTTACTTCTCTTACTATACAATGGCACTTTGCCTTTCTATTAAACTGCCGACATTTTTAATTTAGCGGTCTTTACTTGCTGTTGTAATAACCGTTTATTTTATCTTGCCTTTCTTTCTCATCTTCGAGTTCCTCCTTTATCTCTTTTAATCGGCTTGATCTGCTCGTAACTTCGGGCGTAAACATAGACAAAACCGAATCGAAAAACCTGTCCATAAGTCTGCCGACGGGCTTACCGTAAACTATCCTGTCAAACTCTCTCGGATTTTGTTTTTGTAAAGTAGCCGCAATACGATAACCCTGCTTCATTCTCTCGTTATCTTTCCTTAAATCTCTGTTCTCGTTTGCGTATTTAAGCGTTTCGTCCATTGATTTATCAAGCCTTTTCTTTAAGTCCGCGTTCTCCGCTAATAAAGCAACGACTTGTTCTTTAAGTTTACCTTTCTTCTTTGAAATCTCACCGCTTTCCGCTTCCTTTAAGGCATCGGCATAAACCTGATTTTCCTGTTTTATCTCTTCCGCTTGTTCGATTATCTTTTTCGCTTTAAACTCTGCGGTAGATAAGTGTTTTGCCTGACTGCCTTCTTTTCCGCGTTCAAGCCGATACTTCTTCCCGACACACTCGTAAAAGTCCGTTTGCAAATCCCTTAACCGCTGTTTGTTGAACAACTCTTTACTACACAATCTTCCGTCTGTGGTTATAGGGATAAGATTCAAGTGCATATGCGGAGTGGTTTCGTCCTGATGAACTACCGCCGAAATGATGTTTTCTTCTCCGTATCTCTTCGCAAAGAATTCATAACAGTCCGTAAAGAAATCTCGTGTTTCCCACGGGTGAAGAGAAGAGAAAAACTCGTTATCGCTACCTAACACGAAAGAGTTCATAACTACCGCATCTTTTCTCGGCTTTGTAGGTAAGTTAAGACTTTTAATCCTGTCGTTTATAAACTCGGTATAAGTATTGAATCTTATCGCTAAACGATAATTGCGTATCGTCTTACTGCTGTCTATTTGCGGGTTATCTGCCTTATAATTCTCGTCTCTTTCGTTTTCTTTTTCGATAGGACTAACGTCTGACTTATGATATTTTTCCATATGACATACTAAATACGAAATTGTTTTTACCTCCTTTAATCGTTTCGTTTTTTTGTCAAAAAGCCTCGCAGAGCCCACTAAACTTCGTGAGCGAAGTATAGTGGGCTACACTTTAAGTTAAAGTTGAAAATTTTGCTTTCCGTTTGCTTGCGTTTTGCTTCCCACTAAGGCGGCCTTATTTTGTAATAATCTTGCATTGTTTTACCTCCGAATTGTTTTCTTTCTGCCACAAAAAAGGGCATAAAAAAGCCGATGATAACTCTATCACCGACCGTTTCGCTTTGTTATTAAGTTGTCGTTTGCTTGTTCTTTGCTACGTCATAAAACCCCTTTGAAACAAAAAGTCCGTACGATTTTCACCGTCGCCTTATAGGCGCAATTACACTCGTACGGACTTTTATTCCGTTTTTATATTTAGTTTGTTTTTATACTGTAATATCGAAAAAATTGTACGACAAAAAAGCCCATCAACGCTCTCCACAAAAATGCAACGAAAATCGCTACAAAAACGGAAAACTCCGGTAGTCTTCGATTGCCACGACTACGCACGGCAATCACACCCGATAAACGCAATTCTAAACAACCTTTACCAATAAGCATTGCTCGGGCGAAAGTGGGAACAAAGAATCCCACGCAAGACGAAACTTAATCGTCTATCCCTTACTTAAAAGGGCAAATACAACATACGACACTGCTCGTATATTACTATATTACCACTCAAAAAACCTTTTGTCAACACTTTTCCGAACATTTGTTCGAAAATTTTAAGTTATTTTGTCGAAAAGATTTATAAATTTTATATACGCCCTACATATAAGCCATGCCAACACCCATTTTATTAGTATTTTTTCAATAATATAATAATTTTTATAAATATGACTAATATTGTCATATATAATATGCTAAAATAATATTATAACAATTTTTGATGCGTAAACAAAAGTGCATCCAAATTTTCCATCTAAATAGGTATTATATTATTGAATTTTAAGTAAAAATATGGTATAATGTCCAAAAATAGTGTATTTTTAGTTGCATAAGGAGTGTGTTATGGCTGTCTCTTTAACATCTAATCAAATTTTAAAAGAGTTGAGTATTAGCAGATCGACTTTTTATTATTTGCTTAAAAATAAACTGATAAGTATTCCCACAACAGAAAACGGCAGATATATTTGGAGCGAAGAAACGATTGATAATCTCCGCAAAACTTTACAATTAAGAGATTTATCGGATAACATTGAAGAACCACAATATAAAACAACAAAAATTAATAATCGCAGGTATTTAGGAAACAAGTACAAATTATTGGATTTTATCACCTCAACAGTAGAACGTGAGTGCACTGGGATAAATACTGTTGCGGATATTTTTGCTGGAACAGGTTCTGTCGCTTCTGCGTTTATAAACAAAAAACTAATTACAAACGATTTATTATTTTTTAACCATATTTGTCATATTGCTTGGTTTGGGGCAGAAAAATATAACGAAGAAAAAATTCAGAATTTAGTATGCTATTATAACGCCGTATGTCCCACAAAAGAAAACTATATGTCGGAGAATTTTTCAGACACGTTTTTTTCTCGCGAGGACTGCCTTAAAATCGGTTTTATACGTGAAGACATTGAGCAACAATACGAAAGCAAAAGTATTAACGCGCGTGAACGGGCAATTTTAATAACGTCTTTACTTTATGCTATGGATAAAATAGCGAACACCTGCGGACATTATGACGCATATATTAAAGGCGCTGATTTTGAAAAACATCTCGAACTTGCCGTACCTCTTGCCAGCAACGATAATAACGAAAACAATCAATGTTATAACGAAGACGCCAATATTCTTGTCAAGCGAATTGAGGCAGATTTGGTTTACATTGATCCACCGTATAATTCAAGACAATATTGCGACGCATATCACCTGCTTGAAAACGTCGCAAAATGGGAAAAACCGGAAGTTAAAGGCGTTGCCTTAAAAATGGATCGTTCAAACTTAAAAAGCGATTATTGCACGTCAAACGCTACTAAAGCCTTTGAAGATCTGATTGCGCGTATTAAAGCAAAATATATCCTGCTCTCTTATAACAATATGGCTGAAAAAGGCAACGACCGTTCAAATGCAAAAATAAGCGACGACGATATATTGCGTATTTTGTCTCGCAAAGGGCGAGTAAAAGTATTTTCAGAAGAATATAAAGCGTTTAGCGCAGGCAAATCAAATATTACAGGAAATGAAGAAAGATTATTTCTATGCGAATGTTATGATTATGATAAACGCAAGGAAATAATTCAATCTCCGCTTAATTATACGGGCGGAAAATTTAAACTTTTGCCGCAGATATTGCCGCACTTCCCGAAAGATGTCGATTTGTTTATAGACCTGTTTTGCGGTGGCGGGAACGTAGGCATAAACGCACCTTGCAACAAGGTCGTTTTTAATGATAATAACCCATTACTGCGATATATGTTCGGAACTTTTAAAAATCTCGATAAAGACTCTACTTTTGAATTAATTGATTCTATAATAAAAAAATATAATCTTTCAGATTCAGACACGTTTGGCTATGAGTATTACAATTGCAATAGTTCTGATGGTTTGTCGAAATACAATGCAGAAGGATTTATGCGCTTAAGAGATGATTTCAACCACCACACGAATCAAGATTACTATTACTATGTAATGTTATATGTTTTGATTGTTTATGCCTTTAATAATCAAATAAGGTTTAATTCAAAAGGCGAATTTAATCTACCTGCCGGAAAACGTGATTTCAACAAGAAAATGAAAGAAAAACTTTCGTCGTTTATTGACAGACTTAAAAACGGTGATTACACGTTTGAAAGTTTTGATTTCAGAAAACTGCCAAACGAGACTTGGAACGATAAGACGTTTGTTTATGCCGATCCACCTTATTTAATAACTTGCGCAACGTATAACGAGCAAGACGGGTGGAACGAAACTCTCGAAAAAGAATTGTTGGCATATCTTGACGATCTTAATGAAAAAGGAATTCGCTTTGCTCTTTCAAACGTCCTTCATTCAAAAGGAAAAGAAAACAAAATACTTATCGAATGGGTTAATAAAAACATAGGGAAATACAGGGTGATTTATTTGGATTATGATTATTCAAATTCAAATTATCAAACAAAAGATAAATCTTCCAAAGCCGAAGAAGTTTTAATTGTAAACTATTAAAATAATATGCAGAAAAAAGAATTGATTGACGGTATCTGGCGCAATGAAATCTATATTGATTATTTAAATTGGAAAAGGACAGTAAATGAGAAAAATAGGTTTGATGATAACCACTTTCTGTTGCAACTGTTAAAAGCAAATAAGCTCCTTTTTGAAACTGAAATTCCAATAAAAAAGTCTTTTTATAGAGGTAGATTTTTTAATATTGATGAGGTTGTGGAATACGACAGGCAAGGTATACCCCATTTTGAGATAAGCCCAAAATCTGGATTTGAGGGATACTCTGCAGATAAGTGTGGGGCACCACCCACAGAGCTTGCAACCGAGGGAAGATTGAACTCTGTTGGCGTACCTTTTTTATACACGTGTGAAGATGAAAAAACAGTAATATATGAGCTACGACCAATTAAAAAAGAGCTTATTTCTATAGCCGAATTTGTTACAAATAAAAAAATGAAATTTGCTGATTGCACGTCAGAGGTATATAAAAAAATAGAAACTGAAAATTTTGAACTTTCAAATCTTTTATTATTTATTTCGTCTGATTTTTCGCATCCACATTACCAAGGACATAAATACTGGTTCACACAGTTTCTTGCAGGGCAATTTATTAATATGGGGTTTGACGGAGTTGTTTTCAATAGTTCATTAATAGATACTGGTAAAAACTATGTGTTTTTTAATCCAAATGATTGTACTGCAATTAATTCAAAACTATGTAGAGTAAGAAAAATTCAAATTCAATTTGATAATATTAATAGACAAGATTTATTATAATTGGAGGTTAATATGCCTGCTTATAAAAGCTATTGTTGGTCGCTCGGAACTACAAGCTTCCGTATGGTTGAATTTAATAGGAAAATTGAAGAACAGTTAAAACTTCTTAATGAGTTTTGGCAAATGCCAGCGAATATAAATCAAAATTGGGGTGCAAACGAAATGTTGCAAACTCAATACTATTCTTTCATTAAAGAAAAAGGTTTTATTGAAGAAAAGGATGCCCCGAGAAAAGCAAAGGATGCGAGAGAAAAGACCTCCGGATTAGTTGATATCGGACTTATTGATGATGAGAGACGTCTCACCGCGGCAGGACAAGCCTTATTAGCAATCGCGGAAACCGGCAGTTTTGAAAGAAATAACATCCTTCAAATTCCTTCGGATAGTTTTATTTACTTCAAACAACTATTAAAAACGGCAATACCGTTTGAAACTGCCGTTGTTAGACCGTATATAGTTTTAGCGCATATGCTTGCTGAATTCGGAGAACTTAGCAAGGAAGAGTTTACATACTTATTACCACTTGCCACGAATCAAGAAAAAACGGATCAAATACTTGAAAATATCAGGCAAATTCGAGCAGGCGCAGAAACTGTTGACGATGCTATAATTGCTATTTTGTCGGATATGCCTAATTATTGCGAAGCAAAAGATATTTTTCTTAACGCTGTCTGTATTAACGAAAGCATTATGCAAGAAGTCGGAATGAATCGTAAGAGCAGAGCTTATGATTCTCCTTATGCTGATGTATATAACCTCTTGTGGAAATTCCGCAATGCTCAAGATGATGATATTGCCAAACAACTCTTTACAGCAGTATGTAAAATCTCTGGCAAAGCACGGATTTATTGGAAACAGTATTTATTCAATACTTCATTAACGTCCGTTGTTCAACGAGACGGCGCAACCACAGTCAACAATATAGATTTACTAAATACTGCTGATGAAACCGCATTCCGCAAAGAATTTTTCAGGCTTTTACATTTATTTAAGGCAAAGAGTTTACTTGACGACTATTTTGACTTAAATAGACGGTATTTTAAGACCACCGATACGGTTTTATTCCAAGATAATGTGGTGAAACTAGATATTATCCCAAGTTGTTTCTTTACTGTTATAAAAAATCAATTATTAGAAACCGCCTTCACCTTATCACCCAACTTGGCTGATGATTGTTCTCTTGATGAAATCGGAGAAGTATTTAATATAACCCAAACACAATTATTTAATGAGGCAGCAGAATTATATGGCGTTCAAGTCCGCAATCTGATTGACATTCAAAACTATGTTGAACAGGAGCGCTATGAACGGTTTAACACAATGGTTGACACCCGATTTTCTGATGATGTGTTAATTGATTTAATGACTAAATTTGAAAACCGTGATGACGATGAAATACGTTCTATTGTTACTAACAACGCAGACATCCCAACAATTTTTGAATATATTCTTGCAATTACTTGGTATAAAATTTCCGGTCGTCAAGGTAAAGTACTTGACTACATGAATTTATCATTGGATGCCGATTTGCTCCCTATTTCTCATGCAACGGGTGGTCACGAAGATATTACATATAAATACGAAGCGACAGATAACTATCCTGCGCATACGCTTTTAATTGAAGCAACCCTTGCAGGTGGAACTAATCAACGCCGCATGGAAATGGAGCCTGTTTCAAGACATTTGGGAACATATCTAATAACTCATAACGAAAGTGCTTATTGTTTATTTGTATCTCCATATTTAGATTCGAATGTTATGTCCGATTTCCGCGGAAGAAAACTTATACCTTTTAGAGTTGGAAATGCTGTAATAAATTCAATGAAAATCATTTCTTGCGCTACAGCAGAAATGAAGAGAATAATTCTTAATAGGATTACTTATGCTGAGTTATATCCCATTTTTGAAAACGCTTATGAGTCTAACAGTATTGAAGGTGAAGAATGGTATTTGCAAGAAATTAAAAATAGAATTTAGGAGACCTTATGACGCCTTGGGAAATCGCTAAATACTTAATAGACTGTAAAAAAGATATAGACAGTATTATGTTTATATCCGAAAACGTGCGTTCTATTTCAAATCTTAATTTAAGAAGTATTTTGGATTCAAGATTGAGAGATTTTTATATAAAAATTAGAATTGTTTATGATAAGTCAATCACCAAGAAGCAACAAAAGGAACTTTGTAAGTCGGATACTATTTTAGAAAGAACCTTACACGAAGTCGATAAAAATTATGCTCACAAAGACGATGACTATATCCCATCGGAAATTGAGTTCACAGAATTAATTAGAACACTTAAAGATCGATTAGAGCATTGTAAAAAATTGTGCAAAGCGTGTATTCCCAATATTACGTTTGACTATGTTCCCTATGATAGAGACTTATATCGGTTTATGCATTGTATAACCCCAAGTGTTGAAATAGAGTTACAAAAGAAACTGTATCCAAATTACACAAAGACCTTTAATGAGACTCTTGGGAAAAATGTTAAAACTTTTCACGATATTGAAAACATAAAAATGATAAACAATCCCGGAGATTATGGGGTTATTATGGAGTGTGGTTTAAACTTTTATGAAGGATTGCAAAATCGACAAGATGCTTGCATTCGTATAAACGTCTTTTTTAAAGAGAACATTTGGTGTTCATTAAAGGATAAAAAGGAATAAATAAATTATATGCCAAAATCAAATATTGAAAAACAATTAGAGAAATTGCAAAAAGAAAATAAACGACAACAAGCCGATGATAAAAAACAAGCAATAAAAGCTGAAATACGTGAAAGGGCTTCTTCTATTGTTAACGGACAGCCCATAATAAAAGGTTTAAGAATAATGGACGAAACTTCGGAAATTTTATTGCAAGCTTTACTTAAAATCTATAAAGAAAAGGACTCTTGTCATATAAATTTCTCGTATGATGTTCTGCCCGAATGTGTTCAAAGCTACATAGGATTAGAATTCGAAAAATTAACCCAATATGGAATGACTAATTCTGCTATGTTATGGATGGGTGGCGGAATAGTTGACTTATTACCTCCTGCTCTATCATATTTTGAACGAAAAGAAAAAATAAATATTGAAGAAACTTCTTCCGATATAAAAAAGGATTGTGAAATGGTGTTTATCAGTCATAGAAGCGCAGATAAAATATTGCAGACGCATTTGCAGATTTTTTAAAAGCTATTGGAATACCCTCTAATAAGATATTTTGCTCCTCTCTTCCTGGCAACGATGTAAAAAGGAAAATAGATATTGAAGTAAAACAAAACTTATTACATAGCAAAGTAAATATTGTTATTTTATCTTCAGAATATTTCAAGAGTGCTTATTGCTTAAATGAAGAAGGGATTATTTGGTATGAAGACAAACCACAAATTATAATTGCATTGCCCGAAATAGACGAAAATAATTTGATTGGTTTTATTGATAGCACATATAAATTATGGAGATTAAATAGTTCTTCTGATGTAGCAAGCATATATGATATTATAAAACCTTTATACGCATTAGAAAATAATATTGCGTCTCTAAATAGAGAAATCGATAAATTGGTAAAAAATTATGATGCTGAATTAGCGCAACGTGTTAAAAAAGACAACACCTCTACAAAAACTCCCGATGATAATTTGACTGATGACGAAGCTTCCATTTTATATTATTTATGGAAGAATAAAAAGAGAAAAATCAATTCTCCCGAATTAATCAAAGATTGGTTGCGAGATAATGAAATATATGATATTGATGTGCCAAACGGGCTTGACTTATTATCTGCAACGAATAATGGGAAATTGCAAGAAGATTCTTCGTTTGAGTTAGATATCAATTATTTTAGAAATCTTTCTTCAAAAAATAGAGAAGAAGTAAAATATTTAATTGATAAAATCATGCCACATTATAAACCTAGCAAGCAATCATTTATTTCAATGTGGGGAGGAAAATCTTGTACCGACTTGATTAAGCTATTTGTTGCTTATATAAAAGATGAAAATATGGTTTCTTTTGGCGATAGATGGTTGGCAGAAATGCAAATAAAAGACATTCAACAGTGGGAACAAAAATATTCCTTATCTTCTGATTTGTCCTCCAATTATGGAAGTGCATTACAATATTTCATTGAAGAAAAATATGTTTATCCTTCATCTTATACTAGTCATGGAAATCCTAGGGAGTACACTATGCATAAATCTTTAAAAGACTTTATATTTAGCGAAGATTTTTCCTATATGGATGATTTAAAGTTAGTAAAAGACAACTACAAGTGCGAGCTTCCTTTCTAATCAAATTTAATTATCAATTTACGAAGGAGAAAAAATGTTTCCTATCAATAACTTTAGAGGAATAGAAATACAAGAAAGCGATATTAAAGATAAGCATGTCGTTATATTTCTTTTGGTCAAACCTTCTGATGCGGGAGCAAATTATATAATTGATAAGTTTAACTACTTGCATCATCTTGCAGGCAAATATTGTTCAATATACCCTATTGGATATAGTAAAGACTTTTTTGATTATTACAAAGATGTTCAGCCGGTTAAGGGAGTTAATAATGAAAAATGGCTTTATAGCGACCAATGTTTTATTGAGTTTTGCACAGATTTATCGCAGCGCCTAAAAGGCTGGAATTATTGTGGAGAACCTGAAATAATTGTGCTACAGAATAAATTAACTGATGACTATACGACATCATTAGATTTCCGCAATTATAACTATATAGATATTAATTATGGAATACGAAAAGGATATATTGATAGCTTTGAGCGCTTTATGCAACGTTTATTAATCGCTTGCCAGAAAGAAGTTGATGGTTATAAAGCAATTAGTGAGGCAAATAGAAAAAGATTAAAGCCTCGTAATGTGCTTGAAATGGCAATAGAAAAAATGCCAAAACTTCCCAAGACTGTAAAATTTATATTAAAAGACAAGCTATTTTATAAATCATCTAAAACTAAAAATTAAAGGAGAAAACAATGAAAGCCGTAATATATGCAAGATATAGTTCGGACAATCAACGCGAAGAATCTATCGACGGGCAACTGCGCGAGTGTAATGCTTACGCAGAGTTTAACCATATAGAAATCGTCGGGAACTATATCGACCGCGCATATTCGGCTAAAACGGATCATCGCCCCGAATTTCAAAGGCTGATTAAAGACAGCGCGAAAGGCGTTTTCGATACTATCATTGTTTGGAAGCTCGACAGGTTTGCCCGTAATCGTTACGACTCCGCCCGCTATAAACACATTCTCAAAAAGAACGGCGTTAAAGTCATTTCAGCCACGGAAGTGATTGCGGATGGCTCTATCGGTATTCTTCTCGAATCTATGCTTGAAGGCTACGCCGAGTATTATTCCGTCGAACTTGCCGAAAAGGTTAAACGCGGTATGACTGACAACGCCTTGAAAGCGAAAACAAACGGAGTTCGCGCACCGTTCGGATATTATGTTGACGACAGCGACCATTATCAGATAGACGAAAAGTTAGCCCCTGTCGTGCGAGAAATCTTCACTCTTTACGTTGATGGCAAAAGCGCGAAAGAAATCAAAGAAATAATGAATTCTCGCGGTATAACCAACCGCAATTACTCATTCACTTATAACACCGTATTCCGCATTCTGACAAACAGAAAATATATAGGCGAATACAAATTCGGAGACGTTATAATTCCCGACGGCGTTCCCGCGATAATCGACGTTGAAACTTTCGATAAAGTTCAAGCGAGAATGAAAAACAATAAGCGCGCGCCGGCAATGCATAGATCCGACGACGATTATCTTTTAACTACAAAACTCTTTTGCGGTAAATGCGGTGCATTGATGACGGGCGAAATCGGGACGAGCAAAACGAAAACGCAATACCGTTATTATCGCTGCAATCGTTCGAGAAACAAAGAGTGTGACAAGAAAACCGTTAGAAAAGAATGGATTGAAAATCAAGTTATAGACTGCGTTTTAGATATTTTAAAAGACGATAAACTTCTTGACGAACTCGCCGAAAGAATTTACGAAATGCAATCGGAAGAAAGTTTTGCATTAAAGTCTTTACAAAGTCAACTCGACGAAATAAAACGCAAATTAAAAAACATTGTTGATGCGATCGAAAACGGCGTTTATTCAGACACGACGAAACAACGGCTTGACGAGTTGGAAAGTCAAAAGAAAGAAATCGAATCGCAGATAAACGACGAACAACTTTCTCACCCGATAATCCCACAAGCGCAAATATTGTTTACTTTACATAACTATCGGACGATAGACACTTCCACAAAGGAAGGAAAACAAAGACTTATAGACGGTTTCGTCAATTCGATTTATCTGTATGACGACCGATTCGTGATAACGTTTAACTATAAATCGCAAGCAAAAACTGTAAGTTTTGAAGAAATAGAGAGTTCGCCTTTAACATTGAAGGCTTCACCAAAAAAGTACGCTGATTTTGATACAAAGTCAGCGTACTTTTTATGCCAAAATAGGGGGTAAAAGGGCTATTTTGACCCTATTTTATGAAAAAAGACCGGGGTGAGAGTGATATTGAGTCGCTTCCGCCCGGTCTTTTTTGTTTTTTCCGAAAAGACATATCGTGTAAACTATGGGGTAAATCGTGCTAATTATGGGGTAATCGTGCAAATTATAGTAATCGTGTAAAGTATGGGTAGTTTTCGTGCTAACTATGGGTAATCGTGCAAAGTATAAACTGAGGAAAAACGGCAGGTAGAAGACCTAATAATTGATAAATATTTGAAAAAATTGATACGATTTTCGCGTTTTCGGTTTTTTATGGCAGATATATGATATAATGACGACAGCCGAATGGCAAAAAACTGAAAAATTTATGCGAAACGAAATTGCCGAGGTTGACAAATTGATAACGAAGTGATATAATTGTGCTATATCAATGACTACTCAAAAGGAGATTGAGATGAGTTTTTCCGAAGAGTTGAAAAGTATTCGCCAAAAATCTTTCTTGTCACAAGAAGCGTTTGCTCGTGAGTTAGGAGTCTCTTTTTCGTCCGTAAACCGTTGGGAAGGCGGTAGAGCGAAACCGAATCTTGTCGCCATGAAGAATATAAAGGCCTTCTGTGAAAGAAACAGCGTAGATTTTGGTAAATTGGAAAAGCTGTGGCTCTCCGAAGAGACGGAGGAAAAGCAGCATGATTAACTGGATGCATTTCCCCAAAAATCAACTTTCTGGACTGCTGATAATCGGCTATTGATGGAGGTGTTACCATAATGAGACTTGAGGATTTGATGGAGCGGGCAGCTCAATATGATGAAAACCTTGCACGAGACATAAAGGACTATGTTCACGGGCGCAAGTATGGTTTGGTCTATGAAGCCTCCAAGCCCGAATTCGTCCGGATGTGGAAGAAGCCCGTGGTTCGTGGTGATATTGTAAATATACTGCCTCCCCGTGGAGTGATGGAGGACACAAAAAACGAGGACGATCCTTCTGAAATCGTTTATAAGGTTATCAGTATATCTGACGGAGTAGCTACGCTGCGTAATGAAAAAACGGATGAAACCATTACTGCATCGGTTGATGATACTGTTGCATTAGCCCGTTTTGATAAGCCGATTTATGCCGGGCTGAAAGAAACCGGTCGTGTGGAGCGCGGGGGGTGATAAACCATATCACGTCGTCATCAACGGAGAAAACTATCATGCGCTTCAGACCTTGGTATATGCTTATCAGGGGCAGGTGGATTGTATTTACATTGACCCTCCATACAACAACGGCGCAACAGACTGGAAATATAATAATAACTATGTAGGCAAAGATGATAAGTATCGGCATTCCAAGTGGTTGACTTTTATGGAAGATCGTTTGAGACTTGCAAAAAAGCTGCTCAACCCCAAGGATTCCGTACTTATTGTGACGATTGATGAAAAGGAATACTTGCGTCTTGGATTGTTATTGGAGCAGCTGTTTCCTGAAGCAGATATCCAAATGGTTAGTTCTGCAATAAACGGAAAAGGGGTATCGCGTGATAGTGAGTTTTTTCGCGTAAACGAATATATCTTCTTTGTTAAAATTGGCGATTGCCTTTTTTCGGAATTGAGTTTGCCAGACGAATGGTTGGGCAATATTAAAACTTCTACTACTAAACAGGTAAGATGGGGAAGCCTGATGAGAAGTGGTACTGGTGCCGATCGCAAGGACTCACCCGGTTGCTTTTATCCTATTTTTATCTCAAAAGATAAAAAGGAGTTTCGTGGCGCTGGAGAAGTAATTCCTATAGGAATTGACAGATCTACAGCTCGTATTCCTGATGATGTAATCGCTATTTTTCCTATTCACGATGACGGAACAGAGGGAAGATGGCAATATTCAAGGGATAAATTTCTTGAACTTCAAGCAAAAGGATATGCACGAATCAGTACTTATACAAAAAAAGACGCAACGATAAGGTACATTTCGGAAGGGTGGCAAAAAAGAGTTGAACGCGGTGAAATAGAGGTCGTTGGGAAAGCTGCCGATGGATCTTTGATTTTTAACGATGAAGAATACGATCAAAAGCATATTCCAGGCAATCAATGGTGGATTAACTCACATGATGCTACTGAATTTGGAAGTAAGCTCGTACAAAAAATAATAGGGAAACGTTTTTCTTTCCCTAAATCGCTTTATGCTGTCCATGACACTTTACGGTTCTTTGTGAATGACAAACCTAACGCTCTGGTGGTAGATTTTTTCGGTGGATCTGGAACAACATTACATGCAGTTAATCTGCTTAACGCCGAAGACTGCGGACAAAGAAAATGTATCCTCGTAACCAATAACGAGATCTCAAAAGACGAAGAAATAAGCCTAACGGCACAGGGGTTAAGGCCAACCGATGAAAAATGGGACGATCTCGGTATTGCTCGATATGTTACATGGCCGCGCACTGTTTGCTCTATTGAAGGACAAGATATCAAAGGAAAACCATTAAAAGGTGACTATGGCTGCCCTATCGAGACATATCAAGAGTACGAAGGCGAAATCATCGATCCTGTAACCGGCAAGAAAAAACGAAAGAAACTGTTTGAAAATGTCAAACGACTGTTCTATCCTGAACTGGCTGACCATAAGATGTCTGACGGATTCAAGGAAAATGCCATCTTTTTTGACCTTGAATACTTGGAACCATCTGTAGTTAGCGCAGATCTGTCCTTCGACCGTATCGCGCCGATCCTATGGCTTGCCGGAGGATGCAAAGGAGAAATTCTTCAACGCCAAAAGGGGTATGTGACCGGAGAAACCTATGCTGTGCTCTTTGATCCACGATATAAGACACGTTTTGTTGATGCCGTCTTGAAAAACAAGGAGATAAAAACCGTGTTCATCGTGACGGATGTGGCAGAGCGTTATCGTAGCTTATGCGCAGAATTACCGGGGTGCAGAGTAATGCAATTGTATGAAAGCTATCTTCGCTCCTTTGAAATCAACGCCATAGGATAAGGAGAAATACATA
>ODAI010669844.1_pt1 | contig 16196 bp, 6 predicted proteins | sample 1539321 | NCBI WGS metagenome assembly ODAI01 (sample SAMN02144231, study PRJEB22623) | gut metagenome | biome: sheep rumen | host: Ovis aries | place: New Zealand
AAAAGGAGCGCAGGATTATCTGGACATTATGTCGTATGTCAACACGGCAAAGAAACTGGGAAGCAATGCCTATGAGGCTATAAAAAATGCAGTTATTGGCACGCCTGATTATATCTTTGCTGGGGGTGCTGAGTAGTTACTAATTGAGCTTGAAATCAATAACATCACCCGTTCAAACAAATCATGCATCCACCTTCACACACGGTCCCGCTTTAAATCTCACAATGTAATAGCCCTTAAACACCGTGATATCTTCAATAAACCTCGTGATGAGATCGCTATGGTAAGAAATAATCCTCCCGGTTTCATCTGTAACGGAATCAGGCAGGCTGTAGGCAGTTCTTTCCATGAAATCCTCGTAGTCTGAGCATGAGGAGGGAAGTAGGCTGCTGTCATTACGCCAGCTGACTGTCTCCGTAAGAGTTTCAGTCTCAGCGTCATTTCCTTTTAATCCAAATGTGTCATCAATTCTTATGACACAATGTTTTTCTTTCTGTGACTGAATCGCTTCGAGCAGCAGCCGGAGACGGAATTCTTTATCTGCCAATTCTGCGTGCAGATGTACTGGGCGAGTTTCAGAATTCATTTTATCAAGTGCAAGCGTTTCGGTTTCGCCGTTCTTTTCAGCAATCTCCTCTTCATCTTTTCTGTCAATATGCTCTCCCGAGTCGCAGTACCCGGCAGCTGCTTTTTCGGAATACCTTTCAGTTGTGCAGTAATGCATTCTTACTGCATTGCTGTCGGGTATCTGTTCCTTTTCGATTTTTTCCTTTAAGTCTGTAAGCCTGTCAATGTTTTCCTGCAAATGCACAAATGCTCTCACCACCACCTCCCCCGGCCTTTCCACGTCGGGACATCCGCAGAGAGAAGGCTTTTCCTTCCCGTGTCCCTTCTTTATATATGACTGATGAAGACATCGCCACAGGATTTCGTCCTGACGCACATACTTTTTCAAAGTCCGGCCGCAGGTGCCGCAGATCAGTTTTGCGTGGAACGGATCTGTCTTTGCATACCGTTTTCTGGAAGGATTGACCGGTATAGCTTTTCGCCGGCAGATTTCACCCTGCGTCTGTGTAAAAACTTCTTTGGGAATAATCGGATCGTGGTTCCCCTCCACGAAGTATTGCGGATACTGGCCTGTATTCTTTTTCATCCGATGCGAAAGATAGTCTTCGACGTAGTATTTTTGCATGAGATAATCACCGCAATATTTTTCATTTGTCAGAATAGATCCGATGACAGCTGAATACCAGACATTTTTGCCGAGTGGGGTGGGAATGCGCTCACTGCTGAGTTCATCTGCTATATCTTTTTGACTGCAGCCCTCAAGGTACCTCCGGTAAATCCTGCGTATAGTGACGGCTTCATCAGGAACGATAAGGATATTTCCATTTTCATCTTTTGTGTAACCGAGAAGATTGCCGGTATTCATCTGGTGACTGCCCTGCTGCATGCGGTAACGGACACCTATTTTTACATTTTCGGAAATGCTCTGGCTCTCCTGCTGCGCAATACTCGCCATAATGGTGAGCAGTACTTCCCCCTTTGCATCGAGCGTATCAATGTTTTCCTTTTCAAAAAACACGGCTATACCAAGAGACTTCAATTTCCGTATGTACGTTAACGTGTCGATCGTGTTACGCGCAAAGCGGCTGATCGACTTCGTCAAAATCATATCGATTTTGTGTGACTCGCAGTCGCGGATCATACGGAGAAATTCATCACGCCGCCTGGTACTCGTACCCGAGATGCCTTCATCCGCATAGATGCCTGCGAATTCGTAATCCGTATTGCCCTGAATCAGACTTATATAGTGGCGAACCTGTGCCTCGTATGAGGTTTCCTGATCCTTTTGATCGGTGCTGACACGGCAGTAGGCTGCGACACGCACTTTCTTCCGGGGATCTTTCTTTGAAATTTTGACGATTGTTGGTTTTATGACTTTGACCGGCATGCTATTCTCCTTATGAATGTAAGCTTTAATGATTTATCCGGATGGGGGAAGATTATTGATTTCAAGCTCAATCGGAAACTTGAACGCAATAGAAATCCTTTCTCTCATGGATAAATGCATTATAAGGCTTACATAGGAGAACTGTTAAAATGAACCACCTTTTTATAACTATAATCAGGGAGGAGATGAAGTATGATACCTGCCGGGTATCAGTAATTCAGGCAACAGCAGCAAAACAGGCTACAGGGAGGAAGAATATCGAGAGTCTCTGAACCTGAAGTTTGGCATTTAGCCTGCGGCAGATTGATAAGGATGAAAACGAACAGTTGTTGATTACAACCTGACTTGGCAATCAACAACAGCCTCTTCCGGCAGGAGCACAGGTGTCTGCAAGAAGGGGCTGTGTCTTATTCCGTTCTTTCTGCTCTATGCGGCAGCAGCGGCGAATCTGTTACGATAATTCACCTTGAATTATTCTTTCTGCGCTTACTTGTTGTCACAATCAGCACGATAAGAAGAATCAACAGCATCGGTGCCGCCACAAATGGCGCCACATATATAGGCTGAATCTGCAGCGCATCGGCGGTAACGCGGGCGTTGCCCTGGATATTCGCAATTCGATGCCCTCTTACAAGGAGTCGATGCGTGTTGACGCCGTAAGGGGTACAGGTAACAAGCGTGCAATAGTCCTGCCCCTTCTCTATGTCGAGATAGGAAATGTCAGTTGGGAGCACGACACGAACTTGATCGACTTCATAGGTTAGCGTCTGGTCGAGGACGTTGAGGGTCCAGGTGTCGCCGGGCACAAGCTGGTCAATGTCTGTGAAAAGGCGGGCAGAGGGCAGACCGCGGTGACCAGAGACGATGCAGTGGCTGGATTCGCCGCCGACGGGAAGGCTTGTTCCGGCAATATGCCCTATTGCAATCTGCAATGTTTCTTCATCGGTTCCATGATATAGCGGTAATTGAACCCGTATTTTAGGAATATCAATATAACCCATGATTCCATCACCGCCTATATTTAATAACTGGTTGTAGTCGTTAATCTGAGTGTCTGTCATTACCCAAATAAGTCCGGATTCAGCTAATTCTTTATTATAATTATTTGCATTCGTTAAAACTTCATCGTAGTCGTTACGATTCATATTAGCGACAACAGACGCATAATCTGCAACTGCCCTTGTCTGGTGGAATGAATTCCACCAATTCGAGACGGATGGGTATATAATCAACCCAATTCCGACAGCCATTATTCCCAAAAGAATCACTGTGACAAGATGCTTTTTCAACCAGAGTCTCATATAAACCGTTATATCTCCTGTTTCATATTGTTGATTACACTATGCCAACATGTTCAATACTTATATCTAAAGGAGATGAACTGCCCTACAGCATTATTTCCTTTACAGATAATTATTGAATGATAACCTGAAGGCCAAAACCTATTCAGCACATAGAAGAATCCCCTGACTCCTCGCGAAAGCCAGGGGATTTTTTACTCCTATCGAATACTCACAATCGGCATTCACTCAATAGATTTTGCAACACCATAAACAATAGATTGTTTAAGGCATCTATCAGTTGAAACCAATGAAAGAGTGCTTATTGACCCGCATTATGCAGCCATTCGCTTACGTGTAACCAGAACGACACCCGCACCGATAACAAGGATAGCGCCGATTACATAGAACATTGTTGTACCGATACCACCAGTACTCGGAAGTTCAACACCGCTCTTATCGATGATATCAGCACTTGCTATAGCATCATCTACGGAACCCTCTGTTTTTACATCTGTCGTCCCTTCCTGCTTGATTGTGTACTCAAACTTTGTGAGTGCTGAAGCAGGCTCTTCGTCCCATGCCTGTCCATTAGCCGTAGTTGCCTCAACAACCACTGTTACATCCTTTGCAAGGTTGTAACCTTTAGGCGACTGAATTTCACAGAGCTTATATGTGCCTTCATCAAGACCTTCAATCTTAGTAATAACGCCGGCTGCTGTAGATGTAAAGACAGTGATATCAGACCCGAATTCTGCTACATAAGCATCAGTATTAATATTTGCAGTATGTGTCGGCTCGTCGATCCACTCTACAGTTTTATTCGTAGCATCATACTTGAGGCATTTTCCATCTGCATTCTTGACAACAAACTTTGCACCTTCAAGTTCGTTTCCTGTTTGCTTCTCATCAGCATACTTTGTAGAATCAAGTTCATACGTGAAAACGATGACCTTATCTTTAGGAGTTGTGCCTGTAGAGCCTTCGCCGCCTTCGTTCGGATTATTGGAGAACTCAAGATATACTTCATTCTTGTTTCCGACAAGACCAATTTCGGCATTCTTATTCAATTTGCCATAATACGTTACACGAATCTGAGCGCCGGCTTTGATATCAGCTATATCCTTGAGACCTTTATCTGTATATGTATCCTGAACTTTAGTAACTGCAAATACTACCTCAAGACTCTGTCCGGATCCAGTTAATGTATAATGGTTTTGAGCTGCCGGTATTTCTGTCCATCCGGTGTATCCGTCTTCGATCGGATTTCTATATTGTACCTTCGGCTTATTTGTAGCATCTTCAAAATACTCTAAGCCAGTATCCATAGTATCGTGGAACTTGTATGCATATCCATCATAATCATCATAAGTTGACGGAACTGTACCGATGATTTCAAACGGGATAACATCACCAATGCTATAGTCAGCTACATCATTAAATTTATCGGTTATTTCATAATCAGAAATGCGTGTATCTGTATCTTTTCCGTTTTCGTTGATAGTATTTGTTGTATTTTCCTTGACTTTCTTTTCAACGGTCGGTACAGAAGCTTTCTCGTATACTGTCACATCAGAAAGTACTTCCAAAATGTATCTGGTCTGAGCACCATAATCACCTGTTGGATTTTCTTTATCTTTGATAAGATAGTAACCTGCTTTAAGATCTTCGATCTTATCCGCACCAGCTGATCCAACTTTTGTCGCTGTTCCAAGCACCTTGCCAAAGGCTTCGGCGATACCCTGCGCTGCGGCAGAGTCAGCAGTAGCATTTAATTTCGAGATCGCTTCAGCTACAGCGGTTGCGCTATCTGCGGTATTTGCAAATGTAATGGTGTTGAAAGAGGCATTTACTTTTGCCAACTCTGTTTTCAGAGTATCAAGTTTGCCTGTATCAATGCCTGCACCCCATTCAATATTGGACAGTTTACGACTTGTGGAACCGCTTTCCGTCTTGATAAGGAGATCGCCCTTAAATAACTGATACGCTTCATATGTGTGAGTAGCGGTATCTGTGGAATTCTTAACAACGGTTACATCGAATTCGCCTGTTTCTTTATCTGTTGTGCCGTCTTGAGAATCCACTACATTTGCCGGTCTGCTGGAATCATCATTCCAAGAAGTTGCAAATACTGCACTTGCCGTTCCAAACACCATAGCCGCCGTCAAAGCCACCGCAGCTATTTTCTTCCATGCCTTTCCCATGTCTTTATGCTTCATTTTCTTCCTCCTTATTATTGCTTATTTGCTCCTTTTCATGTAGCAACATGGTATATTTGTTCCACAACTCGCCTTCATCTTCCCCTCCGGAACGGAGACTACACCTGCCTCCTTTCCACGAAATTGCCAGTCTGGAACCACGTGATCAGATTGTCCGTCAACGAACAACCCGGATCGACCAATACACTTCCGGGACTCATTGCCACCGGGCTGGCCGGCGACCGGTTCATTAGCCCCGTGCCGCTGACCCCTAAAACTATATTCGGACTTCGACTCTTGGCGCCGATATTCGGCGCGTGATGAAATGTGTTCGCCATCACATCTCCCTTCCCACCTTACAACAAAGGTGCAGAGGATTAATCCATTTACTTCTTGTCGCCAAACCGAATCTTTGCCCAGGCGATAGCCTCATGAACCCTGTTCTGTTTCGGCTTGCTCTTATCCGGTTTCTTTCTTTTCGATGTCACTCTGCCGGATTCCTCGTCATATCTGTCATGATCCAAGTCGTCTGCCGAAAGCTCACTTACCGCTGCATTTCTTTCCAGCCCTACGATAAAATCTTCATCATCCCACTGAGAGTCCGGCGATTCAGTCTGTGCGATCTCCGGTGAGGAATGAGAAAATGCACTCCTGTCATTTTCATCATCCGTTAATTCGCTTCTCTCAAACTCATCGATGTCATCGCTTCTGACTTTTGTACGTGTTTCCTCGGCTTTCTCTATAACTCCCGCTTCATACTTTTCGGCGTTGTTTTTGATGGAAGCTTTTATGCGGTCCCTTACGGAACTCATTCGCTTATTTAGAGCGCCGTCTTCCTGCTTTTCATCCGAAGAGGTCTGAGGAGCTTCTGCGTCGAATAATTCCATCGTCGTATCTTCTTCCTCAAACTGGCGCAGAAGCGCTTCCATCGAAGAAATCTGACCGGTTGTCTGTGCGCTGCCCGCCGGTACGCCGAGTCTGCTGAGAATTGCATCAAGAGATCCGACCTTATCAAATTCACCTTTAAAATGTCTGACCTGTGATATCAGGGTATCTCTTTCCTGCTTTAGCTCCTTGACTTCCCTGCTTTGATTAACAAGCATCTCCAACAGGTCTTCGCGTCTGAGCTTTCTGAGTTCTTTATCTGTCATATTACTTACAATTACTTAAAATATTTCGTAAATCTGCTTTTCTGAATATCTGACATATATTAATACTGATAAAATGCAATAGAATACCAATATAAATATAGTATATCCTGCAAGCAAATTCAAGTAAAAACCTGTCAATATGCCTAAAAATTCTCAATGCATGTAATAATTATTCGCAATTATTCACGCCCTTTATTCAGATTTTTTCTTAGTGAGGGATTCCTGTCCTATTGATACAGGACAGGAGTCCCTATCTCATTTTCAATGAGTTACTTAATTTGCACTATTCCTGAATCAGGAAGCCATTTCCGACTTCTTCTTCAAAACAAATCCGCCTGCTGCTATTACAACCAGAGCGAGACCAAGTGCACAAATTCCTTCTGTACCGAAACCGCCGGTTGATGGGAGCGTGTAGACAATCAGCCTGTTTTGGATCTTACCCTTATCGCCAATACTCGTTACGCCATTCTGTCGCTCATACTGACTTGTTTCATCATTATAAGCAAAGTAAATTGGTTCATTGTATCCCTGCACTGTTGCTTCTCTCACGAAGTACTCGAACTGCCCTTCATGTTCAGCGGCACGTACATATGCTGAGCCAAATTGTGGTAATTTATCCAATGTAAATACATACTGATTGCCATCTTTTGCTTCATAATTAAATGTCAGTTCTGCCGGTGCATTTTCTGAAGTTACCGGAACTGTATCGGAACCACTGTTAGCAGTCAGTTCATATACCAGACTAAAGTCCTCATCAATCTCGTCAATCTCGTCCATAACCGGATCATTATTTCCGTCTAATATCGGCTCTCCGGCTTCGTTTGTCTTCGGCTCCGAATATTTGATCCTTCTGCCTATTGTTACATGGATCTCTACATCAGTCGGCCACTCTGACGGATGCTCTGTATCCTGATCAGGACCAATCCATTCTTTCGTGAACTGGAAGTTAGTCTTAGGTATAGCACTGTTCGTAATGTTCAGCGAAGCCGTGCCAGTTGTCGGCGATATGCTTACACTTGTTGACGTAGCAGCTGAACCTTGAGTTTCTGAGTTATTAGCCCAATAGGTATATCCAGTTTCTTTAATTCTGTACAGATAAGTTTTGCCTTCCGCGTTTGTTACCGGAAGCTTCTCATACTTAATTGTATCTGATTCCAAACCGGTTCCCGTGAGCCTTAGTCCCGTGTATTCCGGACCAACTGCTTCCCATGCGGATTCAGGTGCATCTTCCGTCTTACGTTCAATGTCATAGGTTATCTCCCAGTTGCCCAGGTTGACACCGCTCTGTACCATCCAGTTCTTCGTGAATTCCAGTTCCGTTGTCTTGTTTGTGACGATGAACATATTATCGGTTGATACATATTCCACGATGTTCTCGCCGGACTGCGTTACAACGCCCTGCTCAATTACGAACAGTACAGCTATCTCATTCTTAATGACATAACCGTCCGGTGCCTGAACTTCAACAAATCGGTAAATACCATCATGAAGTCCTGAAACCTTGAACTTACCGTCCTCTTCGCCAAGCTGTTCTACGGTGAACACCCCGTCTGCTAAATCTTTTAGTTCAGGTGCATAGCTGTCATTCGCAACTATAGAATTCCACTGACCTTCATCTTTTTGCCTATCTGTCCATGTCCACTCCTCCAGTTTGAACTTAGCACCCTTGATCGGGTTGTTGTTTTCATCCGCTTTCATGAGTTCGACATCAATATTGCTTGTCGCGTTGCTGATGGTAATCTGATTACTTTCAGCACCCATGTTCAGCGTCTCTTCACTGGCTATCGTTATGACAGGTCCATCACCTACCTTGTAGGATACGGAATACGGTGTACCATCTACATTGATCGAACCGTTTGTGACATTCTGTTCTTCTACATAATAGCTATAGTAAGTATAAGTACCGTCACTTGCTATTGTATACTTTGGAAGCCCCGTCAGGGTCTCACTGAGACCATATGCATTCTCAGCATCATTTAAGTCATACTTCAGTTTACCGTCAGCACCTGCGTTATATGCAGTAATACTAATCGGCGTCGGTGTACCGGTCTGTTGCGTTCTATCGGCATCTGTATACGCGACCTGATAAACAGCATACTGTACTTCCGGAAGGGTATCCAATGCGTCAGCATCTGTGATATCTGCACCATTTACCTTCCACGACTTAGCAATAGTAAGTTCCATCGTATCCGGACTATTTGTAAAGGTGTATGTACCGTCTGCTTCTGTTACCGAATCAAGATGGTAGTCTGTGACAGCATTCTCGATTACAACGTAGCGATATAACTTGCCATCCGGATCTTTCAGAGGAACGGTATCCCACGTATAATCCGGTGTCGTTGCTCCCGCTGCAATAGTTACCGGGTTCACAAAACCATTAGCATCCTCAACAGCCAGCTTATAACCGGCTGCCTTCGCCTCTTCAGCTGTTTTATACGTTGCCGTATCTGTCTCACCGTTCTCAAGTGCCTTTCTATAAAGCACATATGTGATAGACGGATGCCAACTGAAGGTGTCGCCCCATGTCTTTTTCGCTGTTACTTTGGTGTTGATATAATCAGGCGCAGTATTGGAAATTGTGTCTGTTGATTCGATTTCACCATCTGTGTGAGAATACGTCGGATTGTAAACCGAAATATCAGTCGCGTCACCGACTTGTTTCTCTACAGCAAAATACTTATATGTCGTATCGGCTCCATCGGAAACAGGCAGATTATAAATCGTCTTTTTCCAGTTAACCCCATCCTCAATATCGGCATAGGATACTGTAACACCTGCCTTATAAGGTGTCTTGCTACTTATCAGACTATTTCTCGTTGCCTGACTGTTAAGCTCGTCCCAGCTCTGCACCTCAGCACTGCTCACCTGATAGATATCAAATGTCAGTACGAGGCTGCTATCTGTCACCTCAACCTGCTCACCCTTGCGGTTTAGCCAGGTCTTCTGGAGAGTCAGCTGTGTTTTGGTCGGCTGATGATTCTCTACAGTTATAGAGGCATCCTGATGCTTATATGTTGCGTTATATGTCTTACCTCCTTCTTCTACTACATAGTACTGATAAGCCTTAGTTCCGTCAGGGTTTGTCTTCGGAAGCTCGTCGACAGTTGTAGTCCAGTTGTTCCCCTCGTTTAATACAATCTCACGATCAATTGGAGTTCCTCCAAGGGCTTCTATTTCCGTCTGAGTCAATCCAGTAGAGGGAATATAGCTTTCGGGTGAGTAAACCGGTGGTATATCAGTGGAGCCGCCAGTTATTTCGATATTATCTGAAGTCCAAACATATCTCGTGTCATTAATATTGAATATCAATTTCCCATAATTTTCATTAGTTACTCCATAATCTTGCCACTCAAGTGTTTTATCGTCAATTTTTAGCTTTGTTACTTTATTATTCTTAATTTCGTTAACTGTAAAAGTAAATGATTTCGGAAGCTCTATCTGCTGTACATCGTACACCGTAGAATAATGACTATAATCTCCAATAACAGTTGCTACTATTGTCGCATCATTATGAGAAATTGTTACTGTAATTACATCATTCAGCTTTACCGGCACACTTTTAGCTACATTACCAGTTGTACACTTAATCAATATAGGTAAATCTACGGAATCGCCTGTGCCAGTACCAGCCCCTCCTTGCATCTCCGTCTCAACCCGATACAACTTAAATTTCGTCTCTTTCTTAGTTACATCAAGATCCCAAGTTTTATTCAAGTCAAAGCTTGTCTTCTCAACCTCCACCCTATCATATTTGTTCACGAATGCAACTTCCGTCGTCTTACCTGACGAAACCACTGTACTTGTCGAAGTACCCATTTGAGCTGCTGACGCCTCAGCATCTCCAGTCTTAACAGTGTATGTTGTCGTCCTTGCGTAACTGTACTCCTCCGTACCGGATGCAATATCAGCGTTCGTTTCTCGAACCGTATACTCGCCGGATGGAAGATTATCAATCTCCCACTCTCCATTCGCATTGAGATCAAGAATTTCAGCATAAGTCTTAGTCGCACTAAAACTATCAGGACCCGTAACAGTAAAGGTTATACCCTGCTTCTTATCATTTGTTAACTCTTCTCCGGAGAAAGACTTCTTTACAACCAGTTTTCCCGGTCCCTGAAGATCATTGCCGATCGTGTATCCTTCGCCATTCTCTGTTATCGTCTGGATAAAGCCCATACCATCAACAACTTCAACTGCTTCATATTCGCCACTGAGTGGTATCTTCTTAAGTACTCTCTCTTTGACAGTATAAACGATCTCGTTTCCGTTCTCGTCCGTCACCGGCAACTCATCAAAGATTACCGTGTGATCCTCTGTATCCTCAGTGATTTCCTGAACCGGAATAGGCTGATTCTCAGTTGCTCCTTCAGACACCTCTACCTTTCGCGTAGCAGGCGACCCGTTACTATACAGCTCTACCTCAACCTTGATATCATCCGGCCAGTCAATAGCTTCACCGTTCTTTGTCCAAACCTTCGTCGCCGCTATCGATGTCTCCTTCGGCTTCTCCTGGTTCGTCATTGTAACCGTATAAGCATTCGTATCACCTGTTACCTTATTAACTGAAACTGTATTGGTAACATTGTCCGGAAGGTTGATCTCCTTGATGTAATAAGCATAGTAAGTCGGCTTATCTCCATCGAGTGTGATAAGCGGAAGACCCGTAAATGTGACATCACCCCAGTTACCATCTTTACCGATCTGATATGTACCGTTGGATACATGATACCAGTTCCACTCATAACCGCCCCAGGAGTTCTTCACGTCATATAAAGTACCTCCGCTAAGAGGATCACTCGCAAACGGTTTCGCACTCTTGACCTGATAAACCTGATATGTTACAGGCGGAGTGTTGTAAGTTGGCGTAAATACTTTACCGTCTGCATCCTTCCATACCTTCTTGACTGTCAGATCTGTCTTTTGCTCTGAAGGCAATTCCGTGTTGCTCATGGTGATGGTTACTAACGCATCAACACCGCTTGAAGCATCACGCTCTGTAGTCATGGAAGATGAAATAATATAGTTCTCCTGCTCTACCTCTTTCAGATAGTACGAATAATAATAGGTTACTCCACCTTCAGTTTTATAAACAGGAAGGTTTTGGAATGTCACACCGTTGCTGTAGGTGCTCTTGCTCATCGTATATGTACTTACATCCGAATCAAGCTGTACACCATCTGGCAGAGCTACTCCATCATCCATCACATTGTACGGGTTGCCGCCCGATGTCGGCCTTACCGCAAACGGCGTCAGGCTGACTGCCCTGTAAAGAACGAAATCAATGCTGTCAGGAAGCTTCTCCCACTCTGCAGAATCCGAACTTAGGATCTCAGTAGTGCCGTCCTGCTTATACCACTTCTTCACAGCCTTGATATCGATCGTTGTATTAGATGGCTTCTGCTGGTTCGTTACAGTGTATGTATCAGTAACTGTACCATCCTGTGCAGATGTTTCTGTCGATACAATTGTCGGCACAAAGCCTTCTGTAACATTCACTTCCCGAACGTCATACGTATAGTAGGTAGTAACTTTTTCGGTCCCAGAACCTGTGACTTCGCTTCTAGGTAAATCATCCCAGGAATGGCTCCAGTTGCTGCCACCGAGCGTGATTACATCTTCCCCCTCGGTTATTGTCCATGTATCGCCGTTCTTCACAGCCTTAATCGGAACAAGCTGAGGAGATGATTCCTCAGAATCTTTTCCATCGCTATAAACAGTCTTTTTCTTGCCATAAAGCTGAATCTCTGCAGTCTTACCGCTCAAATCTGTAATTTCAGCTCCGTTTTCATCAAGCCATCTCTTGTTTACTTCTATGGAGACTTTCTCATCCTCCTTCATAGGAGTATTGGACATCTTCAAAATATCGTCAAAGTAGAAGTAAATCCACTGACGGTTTCCATTCGCATCCCTTTCACCGTAGCTAACTCCATCCGGGTCCTTAGTAAGTGTGAACTCCCAGTACTCTACCGTGCTGTCGATCTTATAACCGTCAGGCGAAGCAACCTCCTTCAGATAATATTTGACGCCTTCCTCGAGTTCGGCTCCGTGGCTCGTCTGGTTCAACTGAATCAACGTATAGCCATTTTCATCAGTTGTAAAAGTAATCGGTTTTCCAACCCAATTCTCGTGATTCGTATCCAGATATGCATCAGCTTTCTCTCCGCGTGTAACTTCCGTATCACCGTATGTCATAGGAATCTTGTTGCCCGAACCATCATCCATATAGAGCTGGAATATTGCGCCCGGCAAGCCTACGCTTGTCTTTCCATATACATACTTGAGAAGCTGTATCTGGCAGAGATCAGCTTCGCCCTGCGCGTCGCTGCTGAAATAACGGTTATCCGTCTTCGTTTTCTTAAAGCCTTCCAGGTCCGCTTCATTTGAGATCTGCTGGTTATTATTTCCTACTACCAAAGCACTGTAGAAAATGACTATATGTCTCTCATCAGGAATATTGAAAGTACCTGTACTGCCGCTGAAGTCCCAATCGATGCCTGCGGCTTCCGGATCCACCAGATAATCACTCGGTTTTGGCATCCAGCTTTCTAACCTGTCTTCCTTTCCTCCGGATGCCGCCACTCTCTTAAGAGCCTGCTTTAAGCTGTCCATCGTAACATTGCTGTTACTAAGATCGTAGGCTTTGATAGTCGTATAATCTACTGATATGTTGGATGAATGTGTATCGGTCATAGTGATCGTATCTTCATCTGCATCCATATTAAGTTTTTCCGGATTCAGGTCAATGATAAAGTCATATTTACGGTTGTTGCTGCCCGGCTCATCCTGATCATGCCACCAGCCGTCTTTGTTAACAGCCGTGACCGTATAATCAATATTATACTCGTGAGAGATATCTCCCAACTCGATCGTATTGCCAAGAGAGTATGTTCCCTTATTGGCTATAGCTAACGCACGTATTTTTTCCACCTGTGCCTTAGGCACTCTCAGATAATACTTGAAATGATAGTACGGGAAGAAGCTTCCATCTTCATTTCTTACCAGTTTATCTGCATCGCTCGAGGCACTTGCGTCATCCGGTAATGTGATCGTAAGTGTGTGCGCGCTATTGTCTGCCTGGTAAGAAGGTATCATCGGGCCATATGTGCTGTTATTTACCGGTCCGGACGACGTATTGCTCCATGCATACTCGCCACCCTGAACATACAATTCCTGCTTGTTCGTTGCAGTATCCGTCGGGAATATGAACTGCATATGCTCGTCGAAACTGTCTGTCAGAGTTATCGGCAGGCTCGATATTCCGGATACTGTAATATCATAACTATAGTAAAGATCTCCGTCATCTCCTCCTTGATACCAACCTGGCTTTCCTGTCTTTGTTCCTTTTTTCTCCACTGAAGGTTTCAGGATCGTCGCCTCTGCGGAGACATTGTTGTTATTCACTTTCGCATTATTCTGATGCGTTGCAAATCCTTTATTCTTAGTTGTCGCATCAATCCATTCTGGGTCATTCTTAGTGCGGATTGTGATGTGTACTGTCTGATCTGTGTTAGATGCAGGAATATTCGTAAACGTTAAGGTCACAATTTCACGAAGTACACTGGAGCCGTTCTTTCTCAGATACTTATCATTACTCTCTGTCAACTTAAAAGTATACTCAGGTGTAGGATTGAATCCCGTTATGATAATTCCATTTGCGTCACCGCCCTCACTGGACGGTATTGCCACAAATGTATCCACCATCGCATTGTCGATTCCTGATCCGGAATCCGCATAGTGCCATGGCAGGTCATCGACCACTTTGAGCACGCTCAATGGTTCGTTATGTGCCGGAATAGTCACAACGATATCCCAGTCAACATACTCATCGGTTACAGCCTTCACGCTCTTTCCCGGTGTAACTTCGACATCATCCGGGCCGGGTTCAACGCTTCCCGGGCCAACGCCCGGTGCAACGCCCGTGCCGCTGCTGCTTCCGCCATGATCATTGGATGATCCGTTGCCAACAGTAACACTATTATCGCCGCTGTTGGTTGCAACTGTACTATAGGTGATTTCGTAAGTATACTTCTGATCCTTGGCTGCCGCACCCGTTGTCTCTGAAAGATCCGGGATTTCATAGGTCCAGGACCATGGCGCCCCTCCATATGACTGTGTCGGTGTAACATTTGCAGTATATTCCGTTACCTTCTGACCGTTCTCATTTTTTACAACGATATTTAAAGGCAGACTTCCTTCACTCGTAGCATACTGCATGATATCTTTGCTGTTCCAGTCGATCGTATCTGTGATCTTACCACCGACTATCGAAGCTTTCGGATCGTCATTAACAACAAGCGTCCAGCTAATAGTTGTGACTTTTGGATCAGTTCCCGCTGTACTGGATCCCGTACTGGACTTGCTTATATTTGAGAAACTTATCTTATTATTATAAGTGAAGTCTGTCTCTTTCGGGTATTTTCCTTCTGGCTGAACTGTCAGCGTGTTCTTGTCAGCACTGCTCAGTTTATAGTCAGGATACAGATTGCTGAGATTCACATCTGCCTGGTAAGTAATCGTGACAGTCTCATTATTAGACATTTCGCCGATTGTCATGTTAAAGCTATTGCCTGACGTCGCAAGCGGCTGCGTGAGAGTTTTATTCGGATTTATCCTGATACTGTTCGCATCAAGCGTTAAATTGGTTCCCGAAATCGCATCATTCACGCTGATATTCTTCGTCTTGCCCTTCGACTTAATCGTAAGAGTGTACTCCATCTTGCCCGTAGATGCATTATAGGAGCCGCTCTTATTGATATCTACATCCGATGTATTATTAATTTCAACATTCTGGTGTACTTTGGAGTTGAAATCTAACTGGCTCGCACTCGCACTGAACTGCGCTGTCAAACTGACTTCAAAACGTGTTTTAGAAGAGCGCGTAAGGATATCATCCGGGTCAGGACCGAATGTTATATAAAGCTTTCCGTTTCTTACTTCATAGACATTATTTTTAACAGTACCGGCAAGTCCGGCCGGGATATCAAATGTTCCTGTTTCACCCTCCTTTAATGTCAGTCCATCCGGAAGATTTACAACTATTGTATTTCCTCCGCTCGGGAACTGGTTCCGACCGCGTTCCTCGAAGCTCAGCTTAATCTGATAATCCGTCTCCGGGTATACTTCCCAGGCTTGCGGACCTACTCCCTGCGTGCGACCGTCAATTGTGATGCTTGCGTTAGATATAAACTCGCTGCCGCCGGTATAGGTCGCATCTGTTACGATTACGATATATTCTGTACCATCATTTGTGACAACCGTCATGCGATAAACATTGTTGAAAGCCGTATCCCTCTTAAGCAGCCAGTCTCCGTCTGCCTGCTTCTCAATATAGAATTCCGAATCGAGAACATCATCATCTATCTGTTCCGACAGTTCCGTCTCTACATCACGCACATCTGCCACATCTGCATCTATACCAAGTATATGGAGCAGCTTGGAAAGAAGAATCTGATGGTCATCTCCTATGCTGTAGAATATCCCCGCATAGGTGAAGTCCACAGTATAATCTGTGGCAAAAGCAGAAAAGCTTTCTGTCACAAAGCTGTTGTCCTCAACTTCCAGAAGTTCTGTTGTGCCATCATTCTTAAAGTGAATGACATTCGGGATTTCCGCC
>ODAI011893961.1_pt1 | contig 16196 bp, 13 predicted proteins | sample 1539321 | NCBI WGS metagenome assembly ODAI01 (sample SAMN02144231, study PRJEB22623) | gut metagenome | biome: sheep rumen | host: Ovis aries | place: New Zealand
CCAAATAACACATATTTCATCATCGTTGCATGTGTTACCAATGTTACTCTTATCATCAATTCTACTACTGGAAGTATATTTCTTATTTCCTAAGCTCTCATATTTCATTTCTTTTTCTTCCGTGCTCCAAGGAAGCTCCACGTTTTCAAATGTAATATTTCTAGCCATCAACTCCTGAGCAGATGTAACATCAATTTCCACCTTTGGCTTTCCCAAGATACCCACATAGCGTTTGTCGCTTATACGCGCTGGTACTCTAAACTTCTTTCCACAGAGATATATGACAGGTTCTTCCATGTCAATCAAATCCGCTAAGTCATCTTGCGTGAGTGCTGTCTGTGCCGCATGTGAAATAATATCCTGGTCGTTAGTCAATTGCCGCAATTGTATCGCTTTCTCGTTTATGCGTTCAAGATATTCTGCATCTACAACATTCCCTGACTGCTCTACACCTAAAATCGAGCAAATCTTCTGCTGGCTATCTGGACCTTCTTTGTCCAGCATACGAATCTTATCTGCTTCGCTATCATAAAATCTGTCTTCCAGCCACTCGGTCAACTTGCCAGACTTGAAATACCTCATTACAGCTGATATATCAAAATGCTCTCTCAGTTCTTCGATGTCCCTTCTTACCAAATAGCCATCTGCCATTTCTAATGCAAATTTAATTCTCCTTGCCATTATATTCACTACCTTTCTTATGCAGACGCATTCTTAAATTTATTCCTCCTATAGGTCTCACTCATCTTCTCTATTGAATCTCTCATCACTTCCTTTAGAGAAGCCGTACCATCAATCGCCATCAAAAGAGTCTGCGTTGTCAAAGAAGACTTGTTATCAGTAAAAGCCGTCTCTATAGCATCCTTTACAACACCTTCGATATCAGCCCCACTATATCCCTCAGTCCTTTGTGCCAATTTTGCAACATCTATATCTCTCAAGTCACTCCTGCGACGCTTGCCGATGTGGATAGTAAATATCTGCTCCCTTTCTTTTGTATTGGGAAGACCGACATAAAATATTTCATCAAATCTTCCTTTTCTCAAAAGCTCTGGGGGCAGTTTTGTAATATCATTAGCAGTAGCCACTACAAATGTCATTCCCCGCTTTTCCTGCAGCCAAGTCAAGAAACTGCCAAAAAGCCTTGTAGTGACCTCAGCACCTCCACCTTGTCCACCGATACCGGCAAAAGCCTTCTCCATTTCATCAATCCAAAGCACACAAGGGGAAATAGCCTCAGAAAGACTTATGGCACGTCGCAGATTCTGTTCTGACTCACCAACATATTTCCCCATCAGTCTGCCCATGTCCATTCTCAATAAAGGTACGTCAAACAACGATGCTGCCGCCTTTGCATTAAGTGACTTGCCACATCCTGGAAGCCCCGCTATCAACACACCTTTGGGTATGTCAACACCATACTGCGTAGCAGCATCAATATCCTTCAATATACGCGCCTTTCTTTTCAACCATGCTTTGAGTTTATCCAATCCGCCTATATCATTGATACTCTCCGTAACCTTAATCATCTCCATTATTCCAGATTTTCTTACCATTTGCTCCTTCTGGTCATGGATCAGTGACAAATCTGCTCTTGTTATCTCACCACCAACATTCCTGGCTTTTGAAAGAGCCAGCAGATTCCTAATTTCAACTTCTGGCAGGCCTTTAAGTGCAAAAGCCAATTCCTGCAACAGTTCCTCATGGGGCACAGTGACATTCTGCTCATCGCAGAATGTCATAATTATTTCTTTAATTTCTTCTACGGAAAGATGATCCATAGAAAGAATTGTGATAAAGTGCTCCAGTTCCTGTGGAATCTTTGCGACAGGAGAGATTATAACAATATTGCCATTTTCTATCCCATCAGATGCAGTCATAGATTCTGCCAAGTATTTAAGATGCGCTACTATTTCTGGTTCTTCTAGTTTCGACTGTGCATCCTTCAGCACCAACACCCTTCTATCCAAACTAAATTTCTTGGCAAATTTCTCATTCCCCATACGTTCAGGACTGGCAAAGTTCTCTAATGCTTCCTGAAGTGTCTGCTGTGACATATTCAAGTCCGGATTGTCATGATAGAATAATCCACGCATGTTCCACTCAACAATTTGTCGCCGTGTAGCTGCCTCCTTGATAATCTGAATTGCCTTTTCCTCTTCAAATGTCTCCAAGTAGAGTATTGGAAAGCCTGCATCCATGTAAAGATTCATACGCTCTCTTAAAGTCATCTTGGCCATACGCACCGTCCCTCCTGATAAAACAGCGTTGGTATCAGCTCATCTTTGATCTTTAAGAAGAGTATACAACGAGGGTTTGCCATATGTATGGCGAACCCTCGTTAAAATATTTATTTTACCTTTTGAAAATCGAACCGACAATATTTTTCAAGAAGGGGTTTCCCTCTACGATATTCATCCCTGAACTTGCAACATTCCCCAAAAATGAATTTCCGCCTTTTATATTCATCCCTCGATTTGATCTTTGGTCATCTAAGCCTGTACCATTAAATTCAAATGACGAGAAATCTTCCATATTATTGAAAGCAACCTCATCAAACTTATTCAAACTATCTGCATTAAAATTTTCCTTCCCTCCTACAAGACTTACAAATTTCGCTGCATCATCCAAATTCACCTGCATAATCTGTTTAATCATTTTATTATCCAGCATATCTATATTTATTTCACCTTTGCTTACCTTTTCCATAATAATGGTATAAGTTTTACCTAACGCATAAGTTAAGATTACGGCTGTACCAGAACTAATAACAGCACCGGCAACACTTCCTACGCCAGGAACCATCTTCAGCAAACTAGATACAATCGTCTTCCCTGCCAGAGTTGTAGCAGTTACTCCTAACATAGGTCCAGCAATACCTATCATCTGCTTCTTTGATAAGGGTATCCCGTACAGGCTTGTAATCTGTGCCAACATTGTAAATTGAATAGGAACCAACATAGCTGCATCGGCCACAGGAATTGGCACTACTGCTGCACCAACCACCAATGGCAGTGTTTTACAGATTATAGCTGCAGCCTCTTCACCTTTCAGTTTCCATGAAGAACAAGCATTCACCCATGATTTCTTCAATGGCTCTGGTAGCAATTCACGCGTTGCATCCATCAATTCATCTTTACCATATGCTTCGCAATTTACATCTTCATCTATAGCATCTTCAGCAAGTACGATCATGACTTTTTTTGCATTAGTTCCATTCCCTATAATAATATCTCGTAAGCGCCGTGCCGTTTTTTTCATATATGATTTAGTTATAACCAATATTACAGGAACTCCCATATTTGTAATGCTTGATATGAACCGCTCCTCCGCATCTTCAAATCTATCCGATGTTCCACTGACGCAATACCAAACGCAATGAACATCATATGGCGTACCACTTGATATGCAATTTTTGATATCACGCATGGTTGAGTTCTTTGTATTTTCGGTAAGTTCCAATCCTACTGTATCATACAAACGAAGAGGCATTTCTCCTTCAGTATCCTCAAGCCACTCCGAATTTTGGGTCACAGGTCTCCCGATGCCCGTTGTTGCCAATTCTTTTCTAAGGCAAGTGTTAATCAGTGTGCTTTTCCCCGTACCAGTTTTCCCTGTCACAATAAGGTTAACCTTATTATTTTGCATTTTAATTTCTTCTTTTTCAGCTTCTCCCACAGCCATGTTAGCGTACTTTGCCAATTCGGGATTAACCATTGAAAGAGCGTCATTTAAATTACTCATATATATCGTCTCTCCTCCCACGCAAATACACATAATAAAATTTATATAATATTACGTTAAAATCCTCATCCTCTCCATAACATTCCTTGTTAAAGACTGTGCGTTCTTTTCTATCTCATACTTAGTAAGCCGCCAATCAATCCTTGCATTATAACTGGCAATCAGATGCAATGGCCGAATCTTTTCATATAAGACGTTAACTGCCTTATTAGCCATAGCGTAACAAACCGCGCCTCCTATTATCGGACCAATAATGGTTGTTCCTATCGGAATAGCAGGTAAGACCGCCGCACCTAACGACATCCCCTGTGCACTTGATAGCAATGAAATAAGTCCTGCCGACGATATTCTTCCCACTCTATCAACAGCATCAAATGTGTTTATATTTCCATTGGCATAATCATACATCACCATCCCATTATCTACACATATGCCAGATATAGCTACAAGTATAGGTACAGGCGTAGCCTGATTAAGAAATGGCAACCAATGCCGTTCAGCAGCAACCTTTAGTGCGCTGGCTACAGCCTGTCTCAATCCGGTTTCACCACCAGCTCTATATAGGAGCCTCATGAAATCTTGTTGTCCCAACCTAAAGCCTGCATCCTTCATCCGTCCTGACATGACAATGCCTGTAGTCAGGGCAAAACCACCAACACCTGTAAGTACGGCATTACGACTCAATTGGAAGGCAATCATTCTTGCGTCCAAGGCTGAAGGAGTAAAACTATCCATATCCAAACATAGGATATGTTGATATCGACTCAGCAATATATTTCTCATGCCTTTGTTATAGATAGTTTTATCCAGCAGATTCTTGCTTACACTGGATGCGGATTTATTCAAGTCATTTTCCCGTATAGTGATATCATCATCACATAGCTGTGACATTATCCAATCAGCTGAATTCACTTGTATTTTCTTTAGGTGCCATAACTCCTTCAAAAAGTCCTCATCGTCATGGTCATCTTCCATCTTCCTGATTTTTTTATAAAACCACATCTCAGGACTCCAACCATATTCTTCTTCAGCCTTGCAAACATCTTCAATATTCACCTTAGCTTCACGTATACACTCCGACAACTCCAGTTCAAAACGATTCACATCCTCCTTCATTACTCCTGGCAAATCTTTCATCAGCCTTTTATGAATTGCCTCACAGTCAGATACATAATTCATTAGATATGCACTTATATAGAGAATCACTAGCTCTCTTATCGCAGGCAGATTTAATTTCATTTCCTCTTTTTCTTCCACGAGTTATATCCGCCTTTCAATCTACCATATTGGTGAGTCCAGCCATCCTTCAATATTTTCCACAACGTTTGCTTAGGCTCTCCAGAAGCCTTTCTAAAGTTATTCTGCTGGTATAATTTCAGCAACGAGCCAATAGCAGTCTTATTTATTTGCGATAACGGCACTGTACTTTTTATAGTCTCCAATAAAATTTCTTTTGTCAAAGTATTATCATTCTGCTTGCAAAAGGCTATCTCCACTGCCTCGCTAACGACGCCTTCAATATCAGCCCCACTATATCCCTCTGTTGCATAAACTATTTCATCTACGTGTTTTTTCTCTAGGGATTTCCACTCATTTTCTTTTTTCCTTCTTTTCATGTGAATTTCAAAAATTTCTTTTCTCTCTTCCGAATTAGGTAAATCAACAAAGAAAATCTCATCAAAGCGTCCCTTCCTAAGCAGTTCTGGCGGTAGTTTAGTTATGTCATTAGCCGTCGCTACCACAAATACTGCTTCTGTCTTTTCCTGCATCCATGTCAGAAACGAACCGAACAAGCGCGTCGTAACATCAGCAGTGCCTCCCTCGCTACCTATACCCGAAAACGCTTTTTCTATCTCATCTATCCAAAGTACACATGGGGCAATTGCTTTGGACATTTCTAATGCTCGACGCATATTTCCTTCTGATTCCCCTACATATTTCCCCATTATACGCCCCATGTCCATCCTAAGCAAAGGCATTTTGAATTTTTCGGCGGTAGCTTTAGCACACAATGATTTCCCGCATCCAGGCATCCCTGCTACCAACATTCCTTTGGGAGTGATTACTCCAAAATCTATAGCTGCATCACGACTCTCAAATATCTTTGCCTTACGATCCAGCCATTTTTGCAACTCCCCCATACCGCCAAGACTTATATTATCCTTTTTATAATCAACCATTTCCAGTACATTAGCCTTACTAATCATTCTTTTTTTATGTTCCATTATCTCATCAATATCACTCCCTGTTAGTTCACGGTCATCAGAAACAGCAAATGCTAGTATATTAACTATATCAAACTCCGATAAACCTTTTAGAGAAACCACTAATTTTTGCATAGTTTTAGGCGAGGGAGTAGGAACATCTTGCGCCACGCAAAAATCGTTGACAATTTTATGTATTTCTTTCGTAGTTAAGTGATCTAAATTCATAACCGTCAAATAATTTTCTAATTCCTTAGGTATTTCTAAAACCTGTGATACGATTATTATATTACAATTAATAAGTTTCCCTTCATATATCAGTAAAGATAGATATTTCAGTTGAGCAACAACGTGCCAGTCCTCTAAAAGTTTTTGCGCATCTTTCAAAACGAGTATAGCATCATTCAAAGTAAATTCATTTTCCCGACACAAAACATCATTGATGAATACCCCCAATGTGTCTGTAAGGCTCCATTCTCTTTTCGAACTCTTTAAAAGGTCACCCTCTTTAGTATATATAAAGAATCCCTGTGCATTCCACTCTATTATTTCCCTACCATCAGCTACTGATCTAATAATATTATCAACTTTTTCTTCTTCAAATGTAGTAAGATAAATTAGCGGAAAACATGCATCCATATAGCGAATTAATCTGTCGTGTACTTCATCGCGACTACTTTTCTCTTCCGATGACTCATTTTGCTGACTTTTATAATTGATTGGTTTTTTCTCTGGTTCAGGATTTTCTTTATCATCATCTATTCTATAAGTTATATCTTTTAATGTAACATTATTTTTAATGCACAACTGTTCTATACCCTCATCACTTATGGGAGTATTATCTTGCCCTAATATCCTTATATTTACTTTTTCGCTTCCAACTCCAAAAAACTTCTGCTCTTCTTTTACTGCATCCTCTTTTATTTCATAACTCACCCCACTTTGCATCGGTGCAAACAAGTATATCCTCTTTACTCCATTTACTAACAACCTATTTAATTCATCTTGATTATGAGCTACTATAGCTCTATTTTTTATAATTTCATTTTCTGCGTTACACTTATTAAGGTAATCCTCCTTTTTCCTTAAATTATCTACAGCACTTATATCTAAATCATCAATAGATTTCTCAATTCCTCCATCCATTTTTATTTTAAAAATCGAGCACAGTTCTTCTGCTACATCACGAGCTTTTTCCCTCCACTTTTCATCATCTTTCTTAACCGCATCCAATTCTATCTTTAGGTTTTCTACACTTTTACTTAACGTCCCCTTCCTACGGTCACTAAGCCATTCACTTAATTTGCCATCCAGAAAACTTTCCATTATCTCATTAATATCAAAATGCTCACGCAGTTCCTCCATATTACGAACTGCTTTATCATTCTTCAATTTAAGAGCAAATTTAATTGTTTTAGATAAGTTCCCTGAAAATTGCTCTCTTGTTTTCTTATTTTCCAATATTTATCGCCTCTTTTTTGACGTCACTATATTTTCCATTTTTACATTTTCCTATTTACAACCCAGGAATGTGGTTTATTTCCCTGCTTCCGAGGACATTTACCTGGCAAAGGCTTGCCCGTTGCTATTGGACGTATCTCTTTCCTACCACACTGAGAACACATATATTCTACCTTGCTTGGCTTCTTTGCTACCATACCAGTATCATCCTTCCCTTAAACTATTGCTACTATCCCTCATATCCCTTAGGATAATTTATAAACAAGCCATAATGCCCCGAAGGTAATTGCCTATCTAAAATACGCCGCCGGATATCTTGGGCATCCTCTTGTAGACGCAACAATTCATCTTTTCGTTCAATATCATCTTTTGACTTTGGATTCTCTAGACATTTCAGTTCCGCATCTATAGCATTTATGTGGTCGTAAAGTTTGTCCATCAACCATATTTTATCTTCAGTGGAATCTATATTCTCCATCTCTATGCGAATCATATCCAAATCCTTCTGGCTTACCTTTCCTGTATTCCGCTTTGTCGCAAACACTCTTATTCCACCTCCGCCCCACATTTAGAGTTAAAATTTCGACAATTAACCAAATCAGTCTCCTATACATGATTCATTATATAATGCAGGTTCGCCAAACATCTGGCGAACCTGCATTACTAGGTGCATATTTTGTTCTGCTCCTTCAACTCGACGATAGTAAAGGAATCAATCTTTCCTAGCGGAATGTACAATTTATCCTTTGCTGTTGATTCTGCTATTAGTTGAAACTCACCATCTTTATACAGCACGCGTCGAGGTAGTATAGGCATATCTTCAAAATCCATTACCTCATTACTATGCAATCTAACCAGACGTTGATGCTCTATGACGTATTGCAAATCCCACAAAAGCTTCATTATGGGACGAGCATTTTCCGGCTCATCGTAACTTTGTCCTAAACTCTTGATAACACTTTGCAACATGATACGATCACTATGCGGCAACAAGCGCATGAGAGGATATAACATCTCGGCTATATCCCCCTTTATGAACACTCCGCTATCAAAGATGAGATATATAATCGGCAACAGTTCCATACCATGCAGCTTAGGTTTTTCCAATCCTGTCAAATAGTAGCTGTTATCAGCAGGGTCATAGCGAAGCTCACTGGGTACAAAAGCTTCTGAGAGTGCTAAACGAAGTATTTCAATATATCGATCAAATGTCCTTTTGCCAATAGAAAACTCTTCCATAAAAAGTGATTTTTTTACACGCTCACCTACCATTAACCGATAATATAGGATTAGTACGCGATCAGTCCGTTTCATGATTCATGCACCTCCCTTATATCGGTATAATGCTTAATATAAATGGCAATATACCGCCTCGTTCATATGTTGTGAAGAATCGTCTGTGTGTGGTTAGCTGCGATAAAGAGAATATTGGCATAGATACCACTATGCCAATATCAGAGGATGAAGCAGATAACCACACTCAGAGGATTTTTCACAACTATTAACGAGGTGGTTATTTTCAATTACACATAGCTCAGTATTACTACGGTAAAAATCTAATGGGACAAGCTGCCAGCCTGCGAGACAGCCAAAGCCTGGATGAGGCCAAACTCATGACGCAGGATTTTGCTTGGGCAATCGCTTTGCTTCTATGCAAGCTGCCCTCTTTGAATCTTGATGTTTGAGCTTTGACAAAAAGAACTTTAAGCCTTGAACGTTTGTCTTTCAGCTTTGTACTTTGAACTTTTTGCCATTGCAGGGATTTGTAATCCCTTTTTCCATTTATTAAATGCTGTTACCGACAGCACAGCGGCATCCACTCTCTGTTGTCAGAGAAACAGCTGATTCGACAGCTTATCCCATTTTTCTACTTAATTTCAGTCAAATCTATATCAATTAACGTCAAAGCATTCTCCTCAGAAAGTACCGCATCTGCTTCAATTCGGAAATTTTCAATTTCATATTCCAGTGCATTTATCTTATCTGCTATATGTAAAGGGTCTATAAGACGCGGATTCTTCTGCTCATGCAACATCTTGCTAGTGGCATCTATAAGAGATTTTATGCTAGCCGCCTTTTCATCATCATCTTGTTTCTTACCAGAAAGGGAGCGTATGTATTGAGCCACTTCCTCGTCTGCCCTTTCCTGCAAGTCATCAAACTCTACCTGCGCAGCAGCATAGTCTTCCTTCATCTTGGCCAGCAAAGCTGACTTGAATCCCGGCTTGCGCGTCCTACCGTATACCGTCTCTTGCAACTCAATGATTTCTGCAACGGTCATGGCTATTCCGCCAACAGTCACCCTGCGCAATTCTGTTCCGGGAATAATGCCCGCATTGCTGGCAACCACTGCCCTCTTGATTTGACTGTAATTGCTTATGAGCGCCGTGATTCGGTCATAGCGGGCCCTGATGTCGTTTTCAATATCTTTGATAGGCACGCCACTGATGTTGTCATCCTGGCCTCTAGCTACCCTTACCCACGTCGAATCTTTGTCAGAGAGTTCTTTTTCAATTCTTGCTTTGGTAGTCTTTAGCATCACCAAGGCTCTGTGAACCGTATATTCCATTTTAAATCCCTCACTTTTGGCAGCTATACTATTCAAAACAATTTTCTTGTCAATAATAAATATTCTGGATTTTTATTAGAAACTGATTCCAAAAGTATATGTAGTCCCTATATACATACGTATACATTATGGATCGCCTACCTCATTCATATCATCCAAGTTGACTAAAGATGATAGCTTTATATCCAGCACTTCAGATATATCTATTAGCAAAGGCAGGGAAATAGTTTTATTGCTGGTGCCTGTTTCAATTTGAGAGAGATAATATTTGTTGATATGTATCTGCTGAGCCAAAGCTTCCTGCGTCAAGGTACGCATTTTACGAAAATAGGCAATACGCAAGCCTATGTGACGTATCTTGTCTGCGTGCCGTTCTCTCACCTGCCTCACCTCCTGGAATCTTCACATGTATTATTATCCCACAAAAAACAGGGCTACGGTTTTAGCTTATAGGTAAACTATTTTAGCTTGTAGCTATAGTTAGATATCCTTGAGACTAAAATGGCAAGCCTACTCAAAGAAAAATCAAGGACTCCCTGCTTCCCGCGCAGAGAGTCCTCGACTATTATATATCAAGCGCTGACAGGCATTTCTGCCTCTGAATCAGTCATCGTTACCAGTTTGCTGCTGGTAGAAGAAGTTTCCATAGCTACCTGGGCTATGACCTTCACCTCATCAATCAGTTTTTCAATCTGCTCCAATTCTGGCTCAGTGAGCCGCCTTTCCATCTGGAACTGCGCTTTGGCATAGGCGATACCGCCATTATTGGTAGCCTTGGTCAGTGTGAACTTGGTCACGCCACCACTGCTCCTGCCCCACTTTGGCAAACAACGCATGAGATAACGGCTAAAGGGCTTCAGTGAACTGGTGGGCAAAGACAAGATTTTGGGGAATACCTCTCCTTCCAGCAGAAGATACAGACGACGGCGTTCCTTGCAGGCCTTTGAGCCATTCTTGCCGGTGCCAAAATCATTATATACGCATACAGCACAATCTCCACTGGGTTCGCCCACACCATGCACTCCGTCTACACTGCCACAGTCAGGCGGATTGTTGCCACCGGTGTATTCCTCCTTATAGTATGCCCTCAACGGGTGATGATGGAGTATCACAGCGGAAAACTCCTTGACACTTTCCGTTTCCTCTGGATTATCCGTAGGCATCTCAAACATCGTCACACCACCACTTGGCATCTTGATGACATCAAACGCAGCATCAAGCCCCTCCATTTCAGAGGCCATGGCATTCTTAATATCAAAATTCTGCAGAGCCAGATAACCATTGTCTACTTCTACGATTTCATTTTTCTTTGCTTTCATTGCACACATCTCCTATCATCCTACCAAGCCAATCATTGACAGCTGTATCTCCCGGCTATAGGGACACAGGCCGCGGACATCGCAATGCTCAAGGCATTTGCGGTTGTTCCAGCGTTCCCGGGCGGAGCATACCTCCGGCATACTGTGATTTTCCAGATGCTCCTGCAACTTGCGGGCTTTCCTGGTGAAATAGCGTACCAGCCAACGGTCACTAATCTTATTGATGGGTATCAGGTATATGGGGCGGTCAATGCCCCTCTCCACCGATGAACGCAGGTTATTGTCCCTGCACATCGCCTGTATCACCATGCGCTTCACAGCAAAGCCAGCAGCCTCCAAGAGCATCCTGTAATAATTCAGCTGGATTGCCCAATCCATGACATGACGCACCCCATCATAGCGAAATTCCTTGCGTGTCCTGGGCTGCCCTTTCTTGGCTCCAGTCTTGTAGACATCTCCAGTAGGAACATCAACTTTGTAAATGCCCAGCGCCTTGGCAATCTTATATGAGCTGGTCACTTTCAAGTCTCCCAGCACACCGTCCTCATTGTCAAGAATCCTGCCATAAAGATCAAACTTGCCACTGGTGATGGGGTCCTGTAAGCGAATCTCGCTTAGGATGTCACCATCCGTATGGTTCTCATTGATGGTATGGACAGCCTGCCCATGCAGGGCATAGAGGACGCTCTGGGGGTCTACAGCATATTCTGCTGTCTTTTTCAGATAGGCCTCTCTCGTACCGGCCAATAGCTCTGTGACCGTAGCCTCTGGCAATCCCCGATCAAGGGAAGTTGCCACAGCACGCAGAGTAGGCAGAAACATGCACCTCTCCCGCATCGCACAGGATTCCAGGCACTTTTCTATAGGCGTATGCTGCCCCGTGGGACAGATAAATTTTGTTGCAGGCATAGATATTGCCACTTCCTTCCCTCAAATATCTCCCTCAAAGACCACAGAGAACTGACCGATACAGATCATGGAGGACTACGTTGCCAAATGTCTTGCGGTAGTTTTCCAATTCTCCGAAGGAGAAATAATCCAGCAGTATGTCATAAAACTCACGATATTTCCCCGGTAAACTCTTGGGTATGCTCTCAGAACCATAGCACCCATAATCCTCATAGCAGATATTCTCTATGTACTCGAAACGCGGAAAGTCATCCCCAGTTGCCTCAGCAATAATCTCTTGTACCTTTTCTACTGTGATATTCAGATGCCGCTTGTCAATGAACTCATGGAGCGTGTGAGCATTATAATACCCTGCCGAGAGATTGACCGCCGCCACCCCCATTGCAGGCGCAATGATGGATATATCACTGAAACTGCCATAGTCTGTCTGGAACCCCTTGCTGCTGATGTATTCCTCAAACTCATCATTGGCGCAATTATAGTAGACCGCATCCCTGCATCCCCTACGATCTATTTCTATAATCATCTTCATTTGCTCCAAAGCCTTGGGCAATGTGCCCTCCATATAAGCTTCAGCAAAGGCTCTGGCTCCATGACCCCCTGTTTCTTCGTCACAAGTAAAAAGCAGCCACGGCTTCACAGGAGCGGTCTCCCAAATTGCAGTCAAGGCATATACACCACAGCGATCATCGCCTCCTATGCCTTGCGGAGACATCAGGATACTTCCCTGCTGGCTGGCGCAGATTGTCCGCACAGGGATCTCATGGACGGTGTCGAGGGGTGCCACCAACAAAACAGGCGCCTCTCCCTTCACCAGCAGATATTTGCCTTTATAGCAGACAGCCTCCCTCTGATACTTCTTATACAACTTTTGGAAAAGCTGGCTCTGGGACGGCTTCAAAAATTCTTCCAACCTTTTCATGCTGCGCTCTCCTTTCCTGCCACCGCACCAGCACTCCTGCACTCGGCGCAATGTCCTTCCAGCAGTTCCTCCTTGGGGAAGTACCTGCCACACCCCTCACACTTCTCGTAGAGCTGTGCCAGGCAGTCAGCACATACATGGCTACCATCGGCCACTTCTTCGACTTTATCCTTCGGGAAATAGCATTCGCACTCTCCACAATAAACATAGTACCGGTCACGACAGTCAGCACAAACATAAATTTCACGACCATGCTCATCCATAACGGGATAAGTGTTGGCGAAATACTCTTCACAGTCCTCACAGCGCTCATCATCATCTTCCTCTTCGTCACAAGCAGAACAGTAAAGGTTCGTGCTAATCTCGCACCCACACTTAATGCAAAGGCCATAGGTGCCAATGGAAAATGCCTTGAAATCATCTTTATGGTCACAACGGATACTGAGTTTGGCATCAAAATCTTCATACTGCCAGTCAGGATAACCACCAAAGCCCAGCCCCCTGTTGAGTGTGCAAATATTGTTGCCAACATAGGCATAGGTCTTCCAAAGATTAGGTGCCTGCTCCAGTTCCGAAAGTTCCCTCTGCACCAAATCCCGGTATAACTTGGAATCTTCCTGTGCGCCATAGGTTCCCCCAGCCGTATTGTAGAGACGACTCTGGAGAAGCAGTCCATTGCCAGGCTTATAAGCAAAAATCTGCCTGGCAGTCTTGCGATTATTAAGAGTTTCAGGAACTCCCGGATCTGCTGCCACAAATGTTATGAAGGTATAGTTATCTCTGGCATAGCCGGCACAACCATTGTTGTAAGGATGCTCAGTATTATTAAACGTATGGCAGCTGGTCAACGTATCACCACGCCCGTCCTCCTTGGGATTACTCATAGTAAGGAAATGGGCAGGATTCAAGGACACATAAAGCTTAAAGTTAATTTTCTTTGAAGCGATCTCATCTGCAAACTGAGCATAAAGCCTCTGGAAATTGCTGCCCGCAGTGTCATCCGATACACCCAGCGCATCGCAGATGGCACGAAAGATACGGCTGTGTTTCTTACCGGGAACATAGGCATTAGGCGCAATCTTCTTCATAGCTTCAATAGCCAAGTCTGCCTCCTTCCTGGGCTTGGTGAAGAACTTAATGGCCTCGTTCATGTATCCAATCTCTTCAAAGTCCATGCTCTGCTGAGCGGGATAAAGAATTTCCTCCGCCAACTGCTGCACCCTGCTATAGTCCGGGTTATGGGTACGAGTACCGTTAATGACCAGCGAATCCAATGCCTCATCCCAAACCGGAGACTTGCGGAAAAGCTCCCTCAGTTCACTTTTTGAGTAGGCATTGTCCCTTGCCAGACGGTTCACAAACCTCGCCGTAACATCATCCAACACATAAGTTGCCTTTGTATGGGCACGGTAATCATCAAGCGCCCGCCAGATATTTTTCCTGTTCTTATCGAAAGTTGCACTGATATCCATGTTCTTTGCCTCCTGTTCATTGATACGCAAACTAAAAAGAGCAGTGTCACACTTAGCGAAAGTGCAACACTGCTCAATCTGATATATGAAATTACGCCGTGAAAACTGCAAGCTGAGGCTGGCGCGGGGTGACATCCAGCATTGGCCTTGCTGCAGGAGCCACTACTTCCTGTACCACACGGCGGGACGGTACAGGCATGGCCAAAATCTCGCCACCAATGCGTTCCAAATCGGTGGCACGCTCATAGCTGTCAGCAATCTGGCTGGCTGCGGTAACCGCATTGAACAGGCCATAGCGACTGTTGTCACCACTCATAAAGAGCTGGCGCAGCACATCACCGCGCTCATTCTGTGTCAGCAGGAATTTATCTGCCAGAAGCTCCACTTCCTTCACGGGGTCATGTTCCAAGGTGATGTTCATGGCCTCCCGCATCTTGTCCACCGTCAGCAGGAACTTCGCCTCATCAACGGCACAGCGCACCGTATCCTGAACTTTCATGAAGAATGCCTTGTCGTCCTGTGCCAGCGTAGCATCAGAGTAAATCTCATAGGCCTCATCGCCCCCGGCCACCTGCCGGCCCACATGATACTTCTTCTGGGCATAATCCTTGCAGATAAGCCCGTTCTTGCAAACCAGACGAAAGATAAGCGGCTCAACCTTCAGACTGCCCATACCGACCTCGCTATTGGAAATCACAAAGCCTGCTTGTACCACATCACCAACACTTACCTCAGCTTTCAGTCTCTTGTTGATGACCTTGAGATACATATGGGTGTCAGTCACCTCACAGGATTCAATAGAAGCTCCCTTCATCTCGTTTATCACCGGCAAGACCGCTGCACAAAGCTCCAGATGGTCAAGACGGCGGTAACGGTCAGAGAGAAATGCTCTTACATTGCCATCCATGGTGCGAAGCATGCGCCGCTCCGGGGTCTGCTGAAACCACGTATTGACATTTTCATCGAGCAACTGAGGCTGCTCATCCTGCATGCGCTGATAATAACGGTAAGGGATGGACAGTCTTGAAGCAATCTGCTGGTGTGCCAAATCATTGACCTGGAAATCCTGCTGGGTGTTTCCAGTGGCCACAGTGATAATAGAATTCTTGCCCTCCGTCTTGAAGGTAAGGCTGCGAGTATCCGCCACAAAGTCTTTACGAGCCTTACGCTGCCTCTCCAACTCTCTTCCAAGACCTTCCAAAGTTCTTCCCTGTTTCATGATACATCGTCCTTTCTTCGATGCCCTAGGCATGAAAATAGCCCGAGCCTAAAGCCCGGGCATAACAATAATATGTGACAGTGCTACAACACTATCAAATATATAATATATATTTGATTTTATAACTTATTGATTTTCATAGCGACCCACACAACCGAAGAAGCACACATATCACTTAACGCCTCAAGAGCACCCAGTTTCATTTTAAACTGCCCCCCTTACTGCCCCCCTCGGCAAAAAAATAACCGGGCCTCAGATTTCTCTGAAGCCCGGAAGCGTTCATAGTGGCGGAGTGGAGAGGATTCGAACCTCCGCACCAGTTACCCAGCCTAACGATTTAGCAAACCGTCCTCTTAAGCCACTTGAGTACCACTCCG
>ODAI013527901.1_pt1 | contig 16195 bp, 11 predicted proteins | sample 1539321 | NCBI WGS metagenome assembly ODAI01 (sample SAMN02144231, study PRJEB22623) | gut metagenome | biome: sheep rumen | host: Ovis aries | place: New Zealand
ACAGCGCCCGGCATATTCTCTGAATTACCTGACGCCGAAGCAGTATCGCGAATCCAATTCTGCTGCGGTCACTGCCTGATTCCCCGTTTTTTTCATTCTAATTTATCAGCTTCTCGTGTCCAATTTTTGTTGACCAGTGCACATCCCCAGATGCCTCCGCGAACCTGCGCGAAAATCTACGGAGCGATCAGGGGAGAAGGTGAATTGCCCCGAAGGGGCAAGATAAGTGAACGTCCAAATCTCTGATTTGGTAACGTGAACTTATACATAGTAGAGGCCGGCCTGGGCCGTCGCTCCCTACGACAGGCCGTCCATTGGCGCTGTCTCAAAATAGACGGCAATTGGTATAAACGGCACTAAGCTCAATACGACCGTAGGGGCTGGCGCCCTCGACAGCCCGGCGGCCGCATCGATGTATTTGTTATAATTATGGGCGAATACGCACCGAAAAAATGCGTATTCGCCCATAATTGTTCAAGTATTTCAGTCTTTTCGTGCGGGCCGCCAAGGGTGTCGGCCCCTACGGCAGCACCGATATTTTGCTACTGTATATGTTGCGCATCCGGTTTTGAGACAGCCCCTTCTCACTGTTTTTCTCTCCGTTTCAGAACCGCTCGTCGAACTTATAGCTGATATCCTCCTGAAAGCTCAGCTGCGGTTCGGTCTTTTTGCGGATGCGGTAGAGCGAGGGGATGTGGCGCAAAAGGACAAGGCCGGCCAGAATCAACACAATGTTCACAGCCAGGCGCTCGTCCACAGCCAGCAGCGTCGTGCCGACGAAGACCACGGCTCCCGCCAGGGCGGCCACCGAGAACATGCGGCTGACAGCAAAGCCTGCCGCGGCACCGACCACGACCGTGAAGCCCACGGGGATCGAGATGCCGAAGGCCGTGAATAGCAGCGCAAAGGCGCCGCTGCGGCCGTGAAAGCCCTTAGTATACGGCCAGAGACGGCCCACCGTCAGGCAGTAGCCGGCCAGCGCGCGGCCAATGAGCGCCGTATCGACGTTCTTCACCTTCAGTGTGGAGAAGAAGATCGAGCCGATGAGGATCGGCAGCAGGTCGATCACGGCCTCGATCCCGAAGAGGACGGCAAAACCCTTCCAGCCGTAGATGCGCCGGAAGTTTGAAAAGCCGACATTGCCTTTACCGAGGCGACTCAGGTTGCGGTGAAACACGAAGTTTCCGGCGATGATCCCGGCGTCCAGGCAGCCGCAGAAGTAGGCCAGGGCCGCCACGAGAACAGACAAAACCCAGACCATTACTCACTCTCTCCCTTCTGTCGGATAACGATACGCACAGGTGTGCCCTCCAGTCCGAAGACCGAGCGGATCTGGTTTTCGAGATAGCGCTGGTAGGAAAAATGGAACAGCTCACGGGAATTGCAGAAGATGACGAAGTTCGGCGGGCAGATGCCGGTCTGCGTCATGTAATAGATCTTCAGACGGCGGCCCTTGTCGGTGGGCGGCTGCATGCGCTCCTGCGCGTCGGCGAGGACGTTGTTGAGCATACCGGTCGTGATGCGCATGTGGCTCTGATCGTTGACATAGTTGATCAGCTCGAAGAGCCGCTCGGTGCGCTGACCCGTCAGGGCCGAGATGAAGACGATCGGGGCATAGCTCATAAAGCTGAGATCGCGCATGATGTCCTTGCGCATCTTCTCCATGGTGCCGGTCTCTTTTTCCACCAGGTCCCACTTGTTGACGACGACGATGCTGGCCTTGCCGGATTCGTGCGCAAGCCCTGCGATCTTGGTGTCCTGCTCGGTTACGCCGTCGCGCGCGTCGATCATGATGAGACAGACGTCGGCCCGCTCGATCGCGAGCTGCGCGCGCATGACCGAGAATTTTTCCACCCGCTCGTCCACGCGGGACTGACGGCGGATACCGGCCGTGTCGATAAAGGTGTAGCTGCCGTGGCTGTTCGTAAAAGCCGTGTCTACGGCATCGCGGGTCGTGCCGGCCACGTCGCTGACGATCACGCGCTTTTCGCCGAGGATGCAGTTGATCAGCGAGGATTTGCCGACGTTGGGCTTGCCGATCAGGGCGACCTTGATGCTCTCGTCTTCGCTGCTTTCCTCCTCTTCATCGGGGAAATAGGCAAAGCAGGCGTCGAGGATCTCGCCGGTGCCGTGGCCGTGGACAGCCGAGACGCCGATCGGATCGCCGAGTCCGAGCTCGTAAAATTCATAGATGGCCGGGTTCTGCACGCCGGTGGAGTCGTCCTTGTTGACGGCCAGCACCACGGGCTTGCCCGAGCGCAGCAGCATATTCGCCACTTCCTTGTCCGCGGCCGTGACGCCGGTGCGGATATCGGTGACGAGTACGATGACCGTCGCCGCATCGATCGCGATCTGCGCCTGCTCGCGCATAAAGAGCAGGATCTCGCTGTCGGTGCTCGGCTCGATGCCGCCGGTATCGACCAGATCAAAGGTCCGGCCTCTCCACTCGCACTCGGCATACAGCCGGTCGCGGGTGACGCCGGGGGTATCCTCCACGATGGAGAGACGCTGTCCCACCAGACGGTTGAACAGCATGGATTTTCCCACATTGGGGCGGCCGACAATGGCGACCAGGGGTTTGGACATGCCTTGTGCCTCCTGAATAGTGATTAGTGGTTAGTGGATAGTGGTTAGTGGTTAGTGGTTAGTGGCTAGTGGCTAGTGGTTAGTGGATCTGTCGCTATCAGCGGCAAAAACATATTAAGGATTCTGATTGTAGCGGTAGTACGCCGTGGCCTCGCCCGCCTCGGGCAGCCGCACCTCGGGCAGAGCGTCGCCGGAGATCGCGTCCCAGAGCACGAAGCCGTCGGACTCGTTCGGATAGATCGGCACGCCGAGCGCCTCGACGGCCTGGGAGAGCGTCATATCGTCCAGGAAGTCCATCTCCTGGCGGCGCAGCATGTTCTGGGAAATGAACAGCCGCTCGCCGAGCGCCTTTCCTTTGAGCTGGGCGACGAGATCCTGCCCGGTGATCAGACCGGAGACCGTGATCGAGTGGCCGAAAAAGTCGTTTTCGATGGCATACACCCGGCCGTTGAGGCTGGGGTATTGCTCCTTGGCGAGCGCGAGCAACTTTTCAAAGAAGGGCGCCGCCGCGGTGCCCGTCGCGATTGAGAAGGGCACACCGTCCACCCCGTCGCTGAGGCGCAGGGCCGAGCGAAACTCGCTCTCCATCAGCCGGAGCATACCCACGCCGTTTTCGAGCTGTGTATGCTCTTCGTAAAACTCATCGGGCGGCAGCTCGTACCCGGCGGTGAGATAGAGCTCGTCGCCGCAGAAGAAGATGCGCGTGCCGTATTTCTCCACGCACTTGTCCCCGAAGGCCGTCACCTGGTCGATGGTCTCTCCCGCGTGCTCGCGGGTGAAGGGCGTCAGTGGATAGAGCCCCTCGCGGTATTTCGTCACGCCGAGCGGCACGATCGACACACTGTGCACACCCGGATACATGGCCGCGAGATCCTCCATCGTGCGCTGCAGCTCGTCGCCGTCGTTCAAGCCGGGGCAGCAGACGATCTGGCAGTTCATGACGATGCCGGCGGCGGCAAAGCGGCGCATGACCTCGATGCTCTCGCCGGCGAAGCGGTTGCGCAGCATCTTACAGCGCAGCTCCGGATTCGTCGTGTGCACCGAGACATTGATGGGGCTGACACGCAGGGCAATGATGCGCTCGATCTCGCGCGGCGAGAGATTCGTCAGTGTGATATAGTTGCCCAGCAGAAAGCTCAATCGCGCGTCGTCGTCCTTGAAATACATCGTCGGACGCATGCCCTTCGGCAGCTGGTCGATAAAGCAGAACACACAGCCGTTCGAGCAGGAGCGCGGCGTATCCATCAGATAGCTCTCGAAGTCCAGGCCAAGATCCTGCCCCTCATAGTGGCGCACTGCCACGGTATACTCGCTGCCGTCCGGCCGCTGCAGGCGCAGCAGCAGCTTTTTTTCGTAGGAGAAAAACTTATAGTCCAGCACGTCGACGATCGGATGGTCGTTGATGGCGACCACCGTATCCCCCGCGTGCACCTTGTGCAGCAGCGGGCTCGTCGGATCGACCGATTTGATCTTGTTTTCCATACGCGCCTCTTCCGCCTTTGACAAAAGCAAATACCAATTCAACTCTCCCATCATCCGGGGGAGTTCAGAGGGGCACCGCCCCTCTGATTTTTCGCCTCGGAAGGCGAAAAACAATTCAAATCTGTTTTTGACGGAGCTTTGCCCCGGCAAAAACTCTCTAAGCCGAGCCATGCGAGGCCTCGCGCCGACCAAAGCGGCCTAAAGCCGCTGCGATAAGCGCGAGTGCCCCCTGATTGTTGAGCCCCCTCAGGGGCTCAACAATCAGAAAAGCAAAAGGAAGAAAGGCTGACCCTTTCTTCCTCAAGCTTTTTTACTTGCTCTCCTCAACTTTGAGAACAGTGCGGCCATTGTACAGACCGCAGTTTTTGCAGGCGTGGTGGGGCTTGACCAGCTCGCCGCAGTTGGGGCACTTGACCAGATTGGGAGCAGTGAGCTTCCAGGTGGAAGAACGTCTCTTGTCACGTCTCTGCCGAGATACTTTTCCTTTTGGGACTGCCATGTTGACACCTCCTGATAATCGCTGCTTACTTGAGCAGTTCTTATTTGTTGTTCTTATTTATCCAAAAGCTGCTCAAGCACAGCAAATCTTGGATCGTGTTCTTTCCCGCACCCACAGGGGCCGAGATTCAGATTTTTGCCGCAGCGCGGGCAGAGACCCTTGCAGTCCTCGCGGCAGAGGAACTTGGTCTCCATGTCCAGTACGAAGTTCGTCACCAGGATCTCGTCAAGGTCGACCTCGCTTCCCTCCAGCAGGAAAAGCTCGGGGTTTTCTCCGTCGTCCTCTTCCACGATCGTGGCGTGGAGCGCGGTCACCTTGGTGCTTTCAAACTCCGCGGCGCAGCGATCGCAGACACAGAGCAGCTCTGCCGTCAGCGTCCCTTCGAGACGGAGCACACCGGCCTCGTTCACGATGCGGCCGACCGCGTGGGGCGGATTCAAATACGCCCGGATCGAAGGAAAATCCAGCCCTTCGGTATCCAGCTCACAGTCAAAAGGGACGGAGCCGCCGGGGATCTCGATGATCTTACTCAGATTCAGACGCATAGTATACTATCCACCAATAAAACCCTTCATTTTTTACCGGCCACAATTGCGCCATGCTTCGTTTCGTCGGCACAAGCTCCGGATCGTCTTGCTTCCGCCAGACGCGGCGAAAGCTCGCTCCCTCCGCTGTGCCTCCTCTTCCCAGCAAAGCGTAGGCGCTTCGCTGGGCGCCCTTCGCTAGGCCATATATCTCCATTATGACCTGCGACCGCCGCCTCGCCTGACACAATTCTGTCTCGGTAAAACTCTAAAGCTTTTTATCGGTGTATAGTATCACACCTCGCACAGTCGCCTTAGTATTATAGTTGCTTTGTCAGGACTTGTCAACAGAAAATTTATCGTGTATAATCCAAAAAAGAGGAAAACACCAGTGATTTTGGAGCACGCCGATGAAAGAACTGACGATCAGGCAAAACGACGCCGGGCAGCGGCTGGACCGCTTTGTGGGCAAGGCCGTCCCCCTGCTGCCGGAGAGCCTTTTACAAAAGTATATCCGTCTCAAGCGCATCAAGGTAAACAACAAGGGCGCCAAGCGCGATACGCGTCTTGCGCTCGGGGATACAATACAATTATACATCAACGACGAGTTTTTTGAAAGGCCTCGGGAAGAAAATTCCTATCTCAAGGTCGGCACGCCGCGGCTCACCGTGGTGTACGAGGATGAGAATATCCTGCTGGCCGACAAGAAGCCCGGCGTGCTCTGCCACAGCGCCGGCGTATGGGATTACAACACCTTAGTTGCGAACATCCAGGCCTATCTCGCCCAGAAGGGCGAGTGGCGGCCTCGCGAGGAGAACGCCTTCACCCCGGCCTTGTGCAACCGTATCGACCGCAACACCGGCGGCATCGTGATCGCCGCGAAAAACGCCGAGACGCTGCGCATCATGAACGAAAAGATCCGCGACCGCGAGATCGAAAAATACTATCTCTGCGCGGTGCACGGCCGCCCGAAGCCCAGTGAGGGACGGCTGGAGGATTTTCTGTTCAAGGACGCGGCGAAAAACCAGGTGTATGTCAAGTCAAAGAGCGAGCCCGGTGCGAAAACCGCAATCACCGAGTATAAAACGCTCTGCTCAAAGGGGCCGCTGAGTCTTGTCGAATGCCGATTGCTGACCGGACGCACGCACCAGATCCGCGCGCAAATGGCCCACGCGGGCTGGCCGCTGCTGGGCGACGGCAAGTACGGCAGCGAGCGCTTCAACCGCGGCTTTGAGGAGAAGGGCCAGGCGCTCTACTCCTACCGCCTGCGCTTTGATTTCCCCACCGATGCGGGGCTGCTCAACTATCTGCGCGGCCGCGAATTCAAGGTGAAGAAAGTGGACTTCGCCGAAAAATATTTCGGGCTGGAGGAAGTTTAGGCGCCTCCCCCTTGGCTCGCCCCAGCGCTGCGCGCGTTTGGGGAGAGCTGGCGCGCAGCGCCTGAGAGGGGTTGCCGTTGTCCAGCGCCCCCTCTCCGTCACTATCGTGACACCTCTCCCCCGAGACGCCGCTTCGCGGCTGGGGCGAGGCAAGGATTAAATTCTATACTGAGAAAGGAATCTCCTATGCTTACTGTCAACGACCTCTCCATGCAGTTCGGGCCGTCCGTGCTGTTTTCCAAGGTGGACCTGCAGTTTACCGCCGGGAACTGCTACGGTATCATCGGCGCCAACGGCGCCGGGAAATCCACCTTCATCAAGATCCTCTCCGGCGAGCTGGAGCCGACCTCGGGTGCGGTCGTGCTCGATCCGAAGCGCCGCATGTCGGTGCTCAAACAAAACCAGAGTCTCTACGACGAGCACACCGTGCTCGAGACCGTCATCATGGGGCACGCGCGCCTCTACGAGTGCGGCCTTGAGAAGGACGCGATCTACGAAAAGCCCGATTTCAACGACGACGACGGCATCCGCGCGGCCGAGCTTGAGGAGGAATACGCCGAGCTCGGTGGCTGGGAGAGTGAGAGCGACGCCGGGCGCATCCTGCAGGGGCTCGGTGTGCCGGTCGAGCTGCATACAAGTCTGATGGCCGACGTCGATCCGCGATTGAAGGTCAAGGTGCTGCTGGCGCAGGCGCTATTCGGACACCCGGACGTGCTGCTGCTCGACGAGCCGACCAACAACCTCGACCTGGCGAGCGTCGTCTGGCTCGAGGATTTTCTGATGGACTACGAGGGCACGGTGCTGGTCGTCAGCCACGACCGCTACTTTCTAAACAACATCTGCACCCATATCGTCGATATCGACTACGGCAAGATCAAGATGTATGTCGGCAACTATGACTTCTGGTATGAGTCGAGCCAGCTGATCCAGAAGCTGACGCGCGACCAGAACAAGAAGGCCGAACAGAAGATCCAGGAGCTGCAGACCTTTATCGCCCGCTTCTCAGCCAACAAGTCGAAATCCCGTCAGGCCACCTCCCGCCGCAAGCTGCTCGACAAGATCACGATCGAGGAGATGCCGGCCTCGAGCCGCCGCTACCCCTGGGTCGGCTTCCAGAGCGAGCGCGAGCCCGGCAAGGACCGCCTGTTCGTCACCGAGATCAGCAAGACCGTCGACGGCGTAAAGCTTTTGAACAACATCAGCTTCATCGTCTCGAAGGACGACAAGATCGCGCTGATCGGCCGCAACGAGCTGGCCGTCACGATGCTCTACAAGATCCTCATGGGCGAGGAAGAGCCGGACAGCGGCAGCGTCAAATTCGGCGCCTCGATCACGCCGAGCTACTTCCCCAAGGACCACAACAGCTTCTTTGAGGGCTGCGATCTCGATCTGATCGACTGGATGCGCCAGTTCTCCGAGGACAAGCGCGAGAGCTATCTGCGCGGCTTCCTCGGGCGGATGCTGTTCTCGGGCGACGATGTGTACAAACCCGTCAAGGTGCTCTCCGGCGGCGAGAAGGTGCGCTGCATGCTCAGCAAGCTCATGCTCTCGGGCGCAAACTTCCTGCTGCTCGACCAGCCGACAAACCATCTCGACCTCGAATCCATCGCCGCGCTCAACAACGGGCTCGAGGCCTTCAAGTACAACCTGATCTTCTCCTGCCACGACCACCAGCTGACACAGACCGTCGCCAACCGCATCATCGAGATCACCGACGACGGCATCATCGACCGCCGCTGCAGCTATGACGAGTATGTGCATCTGGCGGATCTCGAGGAGAACGCAAGATAAAAGGTAATGAATACTGAAAACTTAAAAATGAAGAATGAATAATAAACGTGTCCGCTTCGCGGACGATTCCATATGATCATCGCGAAGCGATACCGCAATTATTCATTTTTCAGTATTCATTGATCTGCAGCTAAGGTTGCTTTAAGCTTTCTCTGCTATGCTCCACAGTGAGGTGATCGATATGAAGCTTCTGTACGCCGAAGACGAGCTCGCCATGTCGGAGGCCGTGGTGGATGTGCTCGAATACCACAAGTACACGGTGGATGCCGTCTACGACGGGGACGACGCGCTCTACTACGCCCGGCACGGCGACTATGACGGCATTATTTTAGATATCATGATGCCCAAACGCAGCGGCACCGAGGTACTAAGGGAACTGCGGCAGTCCGGCATCGGCACGCCTGTGCTGCTGCTGACGGCCAAGGGCGAGGTGGACGACCGCATCGCCGGGCTCGATCTCGGCGCGGACGACTATCTGACCAAGCCCTTCGCCATGGGTGAGCTGCTGGCCCGCGTGCGCGCGATGCTGCGGCGGCGCGAGGATTTCAAGCCCGACATCCTCTCTTTCGGCGATCTGCAGCTGAATATGCAGAGCTACGAGCTCTCCTGCGGCGGCGCGCGCGTGCTGCTGCCGAAGCTCGAGTACCAGCTGATGGAGCTTTTGATGCGCAACCACGGCCTCTATCTCTCGACCGAGGACATACTGACGAAGATCTGGGGTTATGAGACCGAGTCGGACGCGGGCATCGTGTGGGTGTATCTCTCCTATCTGCGCAAGCGCCTCGCGGCGCTGGGCTCGGCGGTCCGCATTCAGGCCAAGCGCGGCATCGGCTATACGCTGGAGGCCGCCCCATGATCAAAACGCTGCGGCGCAGCTTCACGGTGACGGCCATGACGGCGGTCACCGTGCTGCTGCTGGTGCTGCTCGGCGGCATCAACCTCATCAACGCCTATTCTGTCCGGCAGGAAAACCGCGTGCTGCTTGAGCAGCTCTGCGCGTCCCTGCGCTTTGCCCCGTCACCGGAGGGCTTCGTTCCGGAGGGAGATTTTCTGCAGGAGGGCAGCGCTGCCTCCGCCGAATTCCCGGCACCCCCGGTGTACGCAATGGACGCCGACGAAACAGACCGCTTTCAAAACCGGGAAAAACATCTGCGCGGCTTTATGCAGCAGGAGATCGGCGAGGATCAGCGCCGCACAGCGCTGTTTTTCACCGCCGCCGTGGACAGTGCGGGCAATGTTGAGAACGTTGATCTCCATAATCTCAGCTCGATCACCGAGGACGAGGCCCTGGCGCTCGCCGCCGGGATCGATCCCGCACAGGAGAGCGGCAGCATCGGCGCTTATCTCTGGCAGCGCAGCGTAAATCGCGGCGAGGGCAGCACGCTGGTCTTTCTGCACACCGGCGGCGCGCGAAACGCGATGCTGCGCATGGCCGTGCTGAGCCTGCTCGGCGGCGCGATTGCCTGGGGGCTGATGCTGCTGCTGGTGCTGTTCCTCTCGCGCAAATCCATTCAGCCGATCGCCGCGAATATGGAGCGGCAGAAGCGCTTCGTGACCGACGCCGGGCACGAGCTGAAAACCCCGCTCGCGATCATTCTCGCCAACACCGAGGCCATGGAGCTGCGCCAGGGCGAGAGCAAGTACAGCCGCAACATCCGCGCCCAGGTCGAGCGGCTGAGCGGTCTGACGCAAAACCTGCTGGTGCTCGCGCGCGCCGACGAATGGCGTGTGGAGGAGAGCGCTGAGGACTTTGATTTCAGTGTACTGACGTCTGAGACCGCGCGCCCCTTCCGCGAGCCCGCCGAGCTCCGCGGTCTGACGCTGGTGACCGACATTGCCGAGGGCGTCGCCGTCCGCGGCAGCCGCCAGCAGCTCGGGCAGTTGATCGGCATTCTGCTCGACAACGCGGTCAAGTACTGCGCCGCCGACGGCACGATCCGCGTAGAGCTGAAAAAAGAGGGCGGCAAAGCCCTCATGCGCGTGCGCAACACCGTGAACGATCAATCCGCCCCGGCCGAGCGCCTCTTTGACCGCTTCTACCGCGCCGACGAGAGCCGCAGCACCAAAACCGGCGGTTTTGGCATCGGTCTCTCGGCGGCAATGGCGATTGCCGAGAGCCACCGCGCCAGATTGACCGCCGCCTACGAGGGCGACGAGATCGTGTTTACGTTGAAAATATAATGGGAACTACGTGTAAAGCATCCCCACCCGTTCAGGGTGGGGATGTGGTTGTTTTACGCTTTTTTCCGGCTCTTGCGGAGCTGGGCAAGGATCACAAGCAGCTCAAGGGCAGCCAGCGCAGCCCCAGCACTCAGATTGATCGTGCGGAAGAGCGCGTCCATGTTGCTCAGGGTTTTTTCCTCCGCAACCGGAGCAGCAGTCGGCGCGGGTTCGACCTCGACGGTCTCCGCCGTTTCCTCAGCAATCTCCTCTTCGGTGAGGCCGACGCCGTAGCAGCCAGAATTGGCAATGGTGTAGAGGATATTCTTTGCCGCACGGCGGAGGCTCTGCTGTACCGTGGCCTTCTTGGTGCTGAGCTCGTTCGTGGCGTAAGAGCCGTAGCCGAGCATCAGATCGCCGCCGTTGCGGATCACAGCATCGGTGATCATGTAGCCGTAGGAGCCGTCATAGTCGGTCTCGACCATGCCATGGAAGCCCCATTCGCCGCGCAGGACATCCAGCAGAAGCTCGGCATTTGCACCGGCGTATCTGGTACCGATGAAGTTATAGGAGCTCATGATGGCCAGCGCCTTGCCCGTAAAATGCTTGATGGTGTACTCAAAAGGCCGGAGGTAGATCTCGCGGATGGCCTGCTCCGAGGCGTAGGTCAGTAAAATCGCCGTGCGCCCGAGCTCCTGGTCGTTCATGACGAAGTGCTTGAGATAAGGGTAGACGCCATACCTCGCCGCGCCGTTGGCCTCGGCCGAGGCGATGAGGCCGGAGAGCATCGGATCCTCGGAATAGTACTCGAAGTTGCGGCCGGCAAAAGCGCTGCGGTGCAGGTTCATCGCCGGACCGTACCAGCCGAAGTTGTTGGCCGAGGCGAACTCCTGTCCCATGGTCGAGCCGATCGCGGCGGCGACCTCCTTGCTCCAGGTCTGGGCCATGAGTACTTCAGCCGGGAAAGTAGTGCCGGAGGCGCCGGTGATATAGTTGTTGAGACCGGCGGGGCCGTCGGAATCGCTGGTCGCCGCCTTCCCGACGCTCGCAAGCTCTGCGGTCTTCCAGCCGCCGTTGTTCACAAAGTCCACCAGTTCCTTGGCCTTGGTCTGGTCGAGTAGCAGCTCCCATTTCTCGTCGTCGTAGTCAAGGCCGGTCATATCCGCGAGCGTCAGGCCGTTCTTGTCGCCGGAATTGGGTTTTTCGTCTTTATTGTTCACATAGCTGTCCGCGTCATAGTAGCCCCAGAGCTGGGCGGTGACGGCGTCCCTGGTCTCGCCGTCCATCTCCAGCGTCGCGGGGGCCGCGGTCGCCTCCGCGTAATTGGCAAAATGGTCGGCGCGGCTGAGCTGCGTGAAATCGCCGCGGGCGTAGTCCTCGAAGCGGTTGACCGCCGCGGTCAGATCGGAAGCGCGGCCCGTCTCGTTGAAGACGATATCCGCATCCACGGTAAAGCTGCGCGTATCGACGACGGTGTGGCTGTCGGAGCGGACAGAGAGCGTATACTCGCCCGCCTCTAAAATATAGCCGCCGCCGGCGAGCTTGACACCCTCGCTGTCGTAGGAGGCCAAATCCTCTTTTGAAACCGTGAAGCGGACTGTCTGGCTCTCACCCGGTGCGAGACTCTCGGTCTTCTCAAAGTCGATCAGGTTCGCGCTTGCCTTTTCGATGCCGCCGTTGGTATAGGGGGCGGTGCTGTAAAGCTCCACCACGTCGCGTCCCGCGCGGCTGCCGGTGTTGGTGACGGTGACGGACAGAGAGACGCTCTCGCCGTCAGCCTGGAAATCCGAGATCTCCTCGGTGAACGTGGTATAACTCAGGCCGTAGCCGAAGGGATACTGCACAGTCGCGGCATAGTCGATCAGGCCCTCCTCGGCCGCAGTCTCGTAGAACTTATAGCCGACATAGATGCCCTCGACATAGTTGACAAAGCCCAGTGAGCCCTGATAGGTCGCGTCGGCGGCCAGGACCGTCGCCTTCACGTCGTCAATGTTGGTGTAGGCGTGGATGCCGACATTATGGATGGTCGGGGTGTCGAGCAGATCATAGACCCAGGTGTCGGCGGTACGGCCCGAGGGGTTGATGCTGCCGTTGAGGATCTCGCCCAGGGCAGCGAAGCCCTGCGCGCCAGCGGCAGGAGCATAGATCACGGCATCCACCGCGTAGGTATCGACAAAGCCGAGCTCCATGGGGTTGCAGGAGTTGACGACGACAATGACCTTGTCAAAATTGTCGCACACCAGCTGGAGCAGCGCCTCCTCGGTGTTCGAAAGCTCGAGATAGCTCTCTCCCTCGTCGAAGTCGTCATAGTCGCCGTTGTTGGTGTAGGTCACCTTGGTATAGGGGTAGACCTCGGGGTTATTTGAGACCAGGGCAGAGACATTGTAACTGCCGTCGATGACCGCGTGCATATCGGTGGGCAGATCGTAGTTCTCGCCGCCGCCGCGGGCGATGACTACGACCGCCGTATCGGAAAAGCTCTTCGCCTCGGAGAGGATCGCTTCGGTGTAGGCGTCGGCCGTGGGCTCGGGCAGGGTCATGTTCTGGCCGAACATGTCGGCGCCGGGGCGCTCGGCGGCGTAGGCAGTGTAGAGTTCGGTCAGGGTCTGGTTGGTTTCAAATCCGGCCTTCTGCAGCCCCTCGAGGATGCCGCAGGCCTCCTCGTTGGAGCCGGCAGAGGAGCCGGTACCGCCCAGGTAGGGCTGCGTGGAAGCCCAGCCGAAGACGTTCAGCTTTGCGGTGTCGGACCTCAGGGGCAGCGTCTCCCCCTCGTTTTTCAGCAAAACAAAGCCCTCGGCGCCGATGCGCTCGGTAATGGACAGACTGGCCGAGGCGAGCTCCTCGTTGAGCTCCACGGCACTGGCGTTGAGGAAGGTGGACAACGGGCCGTAAATCGGCGCGTTGTAGCAGACGTTATTGACCAGCAGCAGCACAATCAGCAGAAAGGCGATCAGCGCCTGCCAGCGGGCGAAGCCGCGCCAGCCCTTTTTGATCCAGTGCGCTCCGATCAGCACGGCAATCAGCGCCAGCAGCGCCACGCCGCCAACCATGAGCTTGCCGCCGATGGCCTCGATATAGACCAGCAGATCCGCCTTGCTGACGCCCATCGGCGTCAAAAACGGCGCTGCTAAATTGGCAAGAAATTCAGGCATGTTTCTTTTCCTCCGATTGGAAAAGGGCGGCGGCTATGGCACCGCCGCCCTCAGGCTTACCTATTATCGTTCTGTTTTGACTCAGTCGAGACCGGTGAGCACGGGGACCTTGTAGGTCGCGGTGCGCGCATCGTCGATGACGCCGCTCCAGTTCAGACCGAAGGCGAAGTCGTAGACATTGCCTTCCGCGTCCTCATAGCAGGTCATGTCGCGCGGCGTGGCGGACTGCTGCGCTTCCACAGCCTCCATGTCGGCGGGCATCTGTACGGGCAGCAGGCCCTGCGGCTCCACCTGGCCGGCGATGAGCGGCAGGAAGTTGGCGTTGTCGACACCGTAGCCGATCAGGATCGCGGCGACATCGGACTCGAACTCGTCGACACAGAAGGCACCGGTGGCATTGACGCAGACAATGACGGGCTTGCCGGTCTCGGCGGCAGCGAGGATGAGGTCAAGATCGGCCTCGTTGGTGACTGTGGTCTCGGCGTCATAGTAGGCGCGGTTTTCCTTTTCGGTGCTGGTAACCATGCCGTAGGGGCTCTCGACCTGAGACTCGGTCACGTCGCCGGTCAGGGAATCTTCGAGAACGGCATCGGCATCGGCACAATACTCGCGGTACTGCAGAGAGATGGGCACCCACTCCTCGGCCTCGCTGTCATAGCCGTTGTTGGCCTTCTGCGGGCTCTGGACAAAGACGACGACCGCGTCGGCCTCGTCGGCGGTGTCGACCGCTTCAAAGTAACCCTTCAGCGTTTTCTTGGAGAGGCCGGAGTCTTCATTCGCGATATAGACCTTCTTCACGCCGTCCTGGCCGATCACACCGTCAGCATTCTTGACCATGACGATCGAGGACTGGGCGAGCTCATTGACGGTCTCGGGGACAAGCGCGGCGATGGTGGCCAGGGACTCGCTGCCGAGGACGTAGGGATTCTCAAAGTTGCCGACTTCGAAGATAGGCAGCACGCAGCGATAGGCGGCGTCTCTCCAGTTCTGATCGGCGGCCTCCTGGCCTTCCTCCTCGACGAAGAGGGCATAGGCCTCCATCAGCTCACCGGGAGTCAGATCACCCATGGACTGGTCAATGCCGAGGGAGAACATGTGATAGGCGGCCTCAACATTGCTGTAGTCTTCGACGTTGTAGGCTGTCTGGAGCATCTGCATGTAGCCGAGATCCAGATCCTGCATGATCAGAGAGTCGGTGGAGAGCATGCCCTCGAAGCCGTACTCCTTCGCAGTATCGATAATGAACGCATTCCAGGCGCCGCCGCGGTTTTCGTCGACGGGCTCGCCGTCCTCATCGCAGAGGACCGTGTAGGTGACCATGATGGCCGCAGCCTGGCCGGTAGCGCCGTTCAGATTGAAGCCGCCCTTGACGAAGGGGATAAGCTGGACTTCCATCTGATCCTCGGGGACAACGGTGTATTTACCGGTGAAGTCGTGGTAGTTGCGGCCGCCCTCGTTGGCGAGGTTGGCAAAGAAGTGCTTGAACTGCACGGCGAGAGACTCGCTGCCCCAGCCGAGATCGTTGCCGTCCGCGTCATAGCTGGACTGGTAGGCCGAGACAATGGCGTTGACCAGATCGGCGGCCAGTGCGGGATCCTCGGTGAAGGTGTTGGTGCTCTGAGAGCGGGGGTCGGTCAGCAGGTCGACCTGCGGGGAGAGCGTCATCGTGATGCCGATGGCGCGATACAGGCGGGAGACGTTCTTCGCCAGCTCGCCGACAGCCTCGACGTCAAAGGTCGCGGCCTGGGCAAGGCTGGAGACCTGGCCGGTCATGGTGTTGGTCGGATCGCAGTTGAGCATCATCGGCACGCCGTACTCCGAGCTCTCGGCCAGCTTCTGCAGCATGTTGGTGGTGGGGTATACGGTCTCCAGCGGAGCACCGAAGGCCACGGGGTAAACGATGAAATAGCGGGCGCCCTGATCGACGATCATGGGCTTCATGGGGTTGCCGTTCATGTCGGTGAGCGCGTCCGGATCCTCGCCGAGGGAGCCGAGGTTGCCGTTAAAGCGCAGACCGTTGAGCTGCTCGATGCTCATACGGGATACGAGATCCTGCGCGCGCTCGGCGTAGCTCAGACGCCAGTCCTCATAGGGATCCAGCTCGCCGTTCTTGTTGAGATCCTTGAAGGCGAAGCCGTCGTCCTCGAGGATGACGACACCGCTGGCGGGATCGTAGCCAAGGGTGGGGCCGCCGTCCTGCGTGACCTTGACCCAGCCGTCGGCCGTGGTCTCCTCGCTGTACTTCGCGCCGTCGGCGAAGGCCGCGCTGCTTACGCAGCCGAGCACCATCACGAGGGCGAGCAGCAGGGCAAGGGTTTTCTTCATGCTTGTCATGTGTGTTTCCTCCTGTAAAATGTTTGTTGTTACGCTGCCACTAACTATAGCAACCCGGAGGGCAAAAACAAGCACTTTGGCATAACTGTCCCATTTTGGGCGCAACTGGACCGGCAGGCAGAAAAAGCCCCCGACAAGAAACAACTCTTCAAGCTGTCGACAAAGTGTCGACAGCTTGAGAGCAAAATGGGAACTTTCCGAAAAAGTTCCCATTTTGCATAGATTGAACGTGAAGAGGGGATTACCGTCCCCTCTTCACAATCTCCCCATGCGTGTCGATACCTTGCC
>ODAI013400089.1_pt1 | contig 16193 bp, 19 predicted proteins | sample 1539321 | NCBI WGS metagenome assembly ODAI01 (sample SAMN02144231, study PRJEB22623) | gut metagenome | biome: sheep rumen | host: Ovis aries | place: New Zealand
CTTAACGGAATATTTAAGGAGCTGGTAAAAAGACAGCAGCTCATCGATAACGAACATATATCCTTTTAGCGGCATAAGTATACCACCCAAAGGATGCTGCTCACAGGCCTCTTTTTTGATTCTCCGGCTATTCAAATGGTGATTTTTTCTGTTATAGTATATTGTACGAATCATACAAAAGCAGAACGCTCATCTTCTGAAAGTTGTCTCTCCCCTCGCGGGGAGAGTGGATTGAAATTACAATGGTTCAACATTGCTTGAAACGCAGCCTTAAAGAACGCGATCCCGTTCTCGGTTTCTACGAAGGATAGCTGTCCATAGTCCTCCATCTTTTCCGAGGACCGTCCGAAACGGTGACGCTTCTGATCAGCCAGTTCTTCCATCATCAGCTGCAGTGTATGGTTCAGGTTGTCAGAGATTTATTTGTGAATGAACATAGCCTGCGCGTACTCTCTAATGTCTCCGGGATTGACCATGTTGTACTTTGTCTTAACCGAGCTGAAATAATCTCCAATAAGGACTTTGTCAATGATTCGGTCAGACGGTGCAGTAATGGGTAAATCACCACGAGTAGTGAGCCAAGGAGTTTCATTGTGTGTGAAATGTTCAAGTACCTTACCGCTGTAGCAGCAGATGTTATTTATAACGCTGTCATAGATGGCCTTTTCACCGGAAGAAAAACCAGAAGCGTCAAAGTCATCGGCTTTTTCAATCGGGTCGAAGCGATAATCCCGGTATAGAAAGTAAACATATCTGTAAACTGGTCCGTGTACCCATGCCTCACAATCCTCTGAAAAAAGGAATGTCCTATAGAAGGCATAGAAGAAACCCTGAATGTAGTAGAGAGCCTTTTGTAAGGCAAGCGGAGTGACATCCTCGCATTGGCTCAGCAAATATTGAATTACAGTGTTAATCTTTCTGTCTGACGGTATATCCGCAGAAAGAAGTGCTGTAACTGCACGATGGCTTTTTTCATAAGCAAGCGCGGATTTCAGGATAAGAATATTTCCTGAATTTATTGACAAAAAATATTGAATTCCCTCACAGATTGTAATATCATTTGTTTCTGACAGACAGTGTCGCCTGAGGATGGTGACGCTGTCTATTTTTTTGCGGAGGATTTTAAAATGAAAAAAGCAATCGGTGTAATGCCTTTATGGGATGATGAAAAGAATATATATCTGTCAGACAAAATTCATGAAGAATGCGGAGTATTCGGTATGTATGCGCCGGAAGGCGAGACCGTGGCGGCGGATATATATAACGGGCTTATCGCCCTTCAGCACAGAGGACAAGAGGCCGCAGGCATTTCTGTCTCAAAAACCGACGGGCCACGAGGAAATATCCTGACCCGAAAAGGAATGGGCCTTGTCAGCGAAGTATTTGAAAACAGTGACATTGAACGGTTGGCCGGAAACATAGGCGTAGGTCATGTGAGGTATTCCACCACAGGGGGATCTGTACCGGAAAATGCCCAGCCTGTTGCCATGAATTATATAAAGGGCAGCCTTGCACTGGTGCATAACGGAAACATCATGAATGCGGAGGTGATCAAAAAAGAACAGCTGTATCGCGGACAGGCACACTTTACGACATCTGATACGGAGGTCCTCGCTTATGAAATCATCAGTGAGCGTCTCCGCTCAGACAATATTGAGGATGCGGTCCTGAGTGCAGCTCAAAAGCTGAAAGGCGGATACGCATGTATCATCATGAGTCCGCGAAAGCTGATCGGCATTCGGGATCCGCAGGGGATCAAACCGCTGATGCTGGGGAAAAAGGAGAACATATTTATTCTGGCCTCTGAAAGTGCTGCCATCGAAGCGATAGGAGGGAAACCGGTGAGGGATGTCGAGCCGGGGGAACTTATTGTTCTTTCCGGGGAGGGCTTGAGAAGCATAAATACTTACTGTGGAAAAGAACATGCACACTGTATCTTTGAATATATTTATTTTGCAAGAAGTGACTCTGTGATGGATAAAACAGGGATATATGAAGCCCGGTTTAATGCCGGCCGGGCTCTTGCCCGCAAGGCTTCTGTTGAAGCCGATCTTGTTACGGGGGTTCCGGATTCGGGACTGATCGCGGCAGAGGGATATGCTTTAGAGGCAGGCATTCCATTTACTCTTGCTTTTCATAAGAACAGCTACATTGGAAGAAGCTTTATCAAGCCTACAGAGCAGGAACGAAAAAACGCTGTACATATGAAGCTGAGTGTTATAAAAGGCGCTGTAAAGGGAAAGCGGATCGTACTGATAGACGATTCCATCGTCAGGGGTACGACGATGCGCCTGATCATCGATATGCTGAGGAAAGCCGGTGCTTTGAAGGTACATGTCAGGATCAGCTCTCCGCCATTTTTGTTTCCCTGCTATTATGGTACAGATGTTCCGTGCACCGGGGAGCTGATCGCTTCCGGTCATTCCACAGATGAAGTATGTGCCCGTATCGGAGCGGATTCTCTGGAATATCTTGATGTTCGGGATTTTAAGAGTATGGTTGGGGAGCTTCCGCTGTGTGCAGCATGCTTTGACGGTAAATATCCAGTTCTATAAATGAACACAATACGGAGAAATGTACATGTAACGAGCTATATCGGAAAAACCAAAGAAATGCATTTGACTTTCCCGAAATATAGGCGGACACTGGTAACAGTACAGTCTGATCGTACCTATAACTTAAGAGGAGGTCGAAGATGAAAGCAGATCAGATAATAAAAAACGCGAAGATCTTCACAGCGGACAAGGACAGGCCTCTGGCCGATGCCCTTGCTGTAAAGGATGGCATATTTGTCTATGTGGGAGATGAAGCCGGGCTCAGCTATTATGTGCGGAAGAACGGCCACATAACCGGAAATGTATTTGAGGCTGCCGCAGAGATGCCATTCCTTCTCGACGAGGCTCTGGACTTAAGCAACGAGCAGCTCGACGCGGCTCTCCGGCGCTGGATCGATTACTCTGTCAGTGTCGGCGTGACTGCTGTTTTTGACGCCGGCATTCCCGAGTGCAACGAGCTCCATGAGCGTATCTATGACCGTCTCCGTGAGATGGATATACAGGGTAGGCTGCCGGTTTATATTGACGGATGCTATGTTATCACGCAGCCCAAGCAGGTACCGGAAGCAATGAAGGAGCTTCTGCGTTTCCGGGACAAGTATGACACACCGCATTTGAAGGTTCATACCCTTAAAATATTCCTGGACGGCACCCTGAAGATCCATACCGCGGCCCTGGTCACTCCCTATGAGGACATCCATGAGAAGGGAGTTGCCGCTTTTAACAGTGAACAGATCGCGGATCTTCTCATTGAGCTTAACGAAAAAGGGCTGGATCTTCATCTGCATACCGTTGGCGAGGGCGCGTCCCGCAATGTGCTTGATGGCGTGGAGCTTGCCAGAAAGAAGCTGGAAGACAGCTTCCGTGTGAAGGTGACCTGTGCCCATCTCGAGCTTCAGGACGGCGCGGATCTGCCGCGCTTTGCAAAGCTTGGCGTTAACGCGGACTACACGCCCTGGTGGCACGCGGGAAACATGGGCGGCTATCCCTATGAGACCTGGTGTGCTCTGTTTGGTGAGAAACGGGCGCTGTCCATGTATCGCTGCAAGTCGGTCTGGGACAGCGGTGCGAATGTGACCTGGTCCAGTGATGATATCCATTACGATGATTTTGCGGGCTGGAGTCCCTACCTCGGTATGGAGGTCGGAATGACGCGCTGGATCACGGAGAAGACCAAAGTTGCCGAGTTTAACCGGACTATTGAGTCATATCCTCCAGTCAGCGAGCAGATGAGCATTGAGGAAATGATCCTTGGTTATACCATCAACGGCGCGAAGCAGCTTGGGATCGAAGCCTGCAAGGGCTCCATCGAGGCCGGGAAGGACGCGGATTTCCTGGTGTTTGACAACGACCTTATGACGGCAGAGCATGAGGGCTTCAGTTATAACAGGCCCGGGACTATCGGCCCGTTTTCCATACTTAAGACACATCTGAGACTGATCCCCGTAGCTTACTGAATTGTTAACATCAAAGCTGTATAACGCGACAGGTTTGTCTGCGTTTTTAATATCCTTTAGGCCTGAGAAGGAACCCTTATGGTTCAGCTGTTCTCCAATATGAAATAAATGGTATCGGAAGGCGTTTTCGATGGGCTTAATCTGCTATTTTGAAATGACAGAAGGAAGAAGATGTAAGTTATTTTGCTTCTGGCACAGCAAGAATGGAGAAGACCAGTATAGCTCGAAGTGCTGTGAGGTTGATTTTGAAAAGGTTGATGATGCCACATGGTGGCGGTGTACTCTTGAGAAAAACAAGAAAGGTAATTGCACATGGATAGCGGCAGAGCCAATGGAATGACGCAAAATGGGCGGGAGAGGTAATTCTCCCGCTGTTATTTAATTGCGTCATTCAGAAAGAAATGATGCAATTAACATTGATGATGAGTATAATGAGTGTTACTATTTAAATGCATCATTGCATTCGGTTATGAGTGAATTGATGTTTGAATGAGGTTATTAAAATGAGAAATTTTGATCACAGTAAACAATGGGAAAACCTACTGACACCGGAAATCGTGGCATCACTGATATAGAAGTGGATGCGATTGTGAATGCTGCGAATAATAGTCTCCTGGGCGGAGGTAGCGTGGATGGCGCTATTCATGATGCAGCAGGGGCGGAACTTCTGGAAGAATGCAAGAAGCTGAATGGGTGTGAAACTGACGAGGCAAAGATAACCGGTGCTTACAGGCTTCATGCGAAGAATATCATTCATACAGTAGGACCTGTGTATTCCGGGAAGGAAAGGGATAAGGAGCTGCTTGCCAGTTGTTACAGGAACTCTCTGGAGTTGGCCAAGGCAAACAACCTATACTCAATTGCTTTTCCAGGAATATCAACAGGAGTATATGGATATCCTGTTGAAGAGGCGGCGCGGATTGCTTATGACACTGTATTGGAATGGCTTACGCAGAATAAGCTGGTTCCGCTTCACGTGATCTTTGTGAGCTATAACGATAAAGCAAAAGATATTTACGATTCACTCACGGATGATTATAAGGATTTTATCATAAAGACCTGAAACACGAACGGGAGAGACTTATGGGGATAATCGATATACATACGCATATGCTCTATGATATTGACGACGGAGCCAGAGATAGTGAAATGTCTCTGACACTTATGGGGATGGACTATGAGCAAGGCGTAAGCGGTATATTTTGCACGAATCATAGCTATGGGATGGAAGATTATTATAAGGAATACCATAGAAGATTTGAGAAGCTGAGCAAGGTGGCAGCGGACAGGTATCCTGGGTTTTCTCTATACAAAGGCTGTGAGATTCTTTGCTATCGGGAAGAGATGCCGGAGATCATAAGCAATATCAAAAATGACATCTATCCGGCAATGAACGGAACCGACTATGTGCTTCTGGAATTTGATCCGCATGGAACTGAAGGTGTGGAAGAGATGACCTATTGTCTGAACTATTCTTTGGACGCAGGTTATACGCCGATTATTGCTCATGTTGAGCGGTATAAGACCATTTACGATGATCCGCTGACAGATCTGATCCGACTTAAGGAAATGGGATGCTTGGTGCAGATCAACCTGTACAGCGTGGCGCAGGATCAGGGACAGGTTGGCGGAGGATCTAGGAAAGAATTGGCAAATCTGTTCCTGAAGAATAGGTTGGTTGATTTCGTGGGAACGGATACTCATCGGATGGATTATAAGTCTCCGGAGGCAGCAGTCGGAGCGGAGGCGATTCGGGAAAAGTACGGGGAGGAATATGCCGAGAAATTGCTGTATAAGAATGCCGAGAATATCATTATAAACAACAATAGACCCAAGACGTACGTTTTTTCTAAGTTTCATTCAGACGCAAAGTTCGAGCACATTTTAAAACGAAGGAATACAAATAATAGCGTAATACTCGATAAAACAAAGGATCAGCCACTCTGAATTTAAGTTTCCTTAAGTTTCAGAATGGCTGTTTTTTATAATTCTATCTTTAACCCATGCTTCTCCATCTGCCGGAAAATAAAAACATTGATTTTCTGTACAAGGAACCATTTTGAATATCCGAGCATATTAACTCCGGGGTACTTCTCATCTCTTTCCGCCCAGTCCATTTTTTCCAATTCATTTATATGGTCAATCTGCTGCTGTGATTCCTCCATAAAAACATAAAAATCCCTGTCAGAGAGCAGGCTGTCTACAAGAGCGGTGATATCGGTAAGATCACCGATTTTTGATGTTTTATGCATCTGTTCCAGCATGGTGATTGCTTCGTTTGAGAGACCGGTCTTCTTATGCATATCCATGTTTTCGGATTTTACATGAAATAGCAGATAGTCCGCAGACACTCCAAAAAACTTTGTGAGTGCGATCACATTGTCGTATGACGGCTTGCGCTTACCATTTATATAATAGCTAATCGTCTGGGTGCTGGTGCCGAGTTCTTCTGCAAGCGTTGCGGGAGAAGTGACGCTGCCGTCTTTGGGATGCTTTGCCATCAATTCCCGGAGAGATACAGCAAAATCATCAAAATATCCGTCAATTTCTTGTTTATTTTCCATCTTGAAGAGCCTCCAATCAACCTGTTGTTTTAATTTCAACATATTGTTTACGATTGCTTGACTTGCAACATACAGTTGATATAATAGCAATATAAACAAGGTTTATAAATGCAGCAACATCAACAACAAGTTAATTGTAAGACAGAATAGCCTGTCTGTCAAGCGGAACTTGGAGGATGGGAAAGGAGAAGGTTATGAATCAGAAAATCAAAGAATATGCGAAGGAAAAGGGCGTAAAGCTCTGGCAGGTCGCAGATGAACTGAGGATTGCCGACGGGCAGCTGAGCAGGAAACTCAGGTATGAACTGCCTGAGGCAGAAACAGACCAGATCGTCGAGATCATTGATCTCATTGCTGACAGAAAGCGATGAGAGGAAAAACAAAAAATTGGGGAAAGGAGAAGGTGTGACGGTTATGGACGGATTAAACCGCAGATATTATGAAGATTCGTTTGGAAAGTGCACGGATTGCAAACTGACCGTGATCGCTTATCCGAGTGGAAAGGTAAGGCATTATTCGCCGGGTGATCTGGAACAGATGCTTTTGGATATCGATGAACTGGGTAAAACGCAGGATACATATATAAATATGTGTCCGAGAACGGTATCCGTAACGGACGGTAAGCGTGGAAGTGCTGAGGATGTTGCTTATATGACGGCTCTCTACAGCGATATTGACGTAAAGGGCGAGGCGCATAAGAGTGGAAATCTTTTTCCAAGTAAGGATCCAGCGGTTTCCTATATAAAAAGTCTGGAAAAGCAGCCTACTTATCTGGTGGATATTAGATATGGGATTGATGCGGTTTATATGCTTAAGCAGCCCTACACAATATCAGACCTAGATGCTAGGAAACCGGGGGAAGCTGTTCTGAGCGGCTGGGGCTCTTATATGCAGCAGCATAAACCTCCGTACCCTCCGGCACGGCTATGTCAATACCCCTGTGAAACTGGTTGTCCCCCGTGATGGGATTCTTCCTGTAGCCGTAATAGCTTTTTATCAGGCTGTACCAGTCCGTATCAAGAGGCGTGTAAAACTGCTGCAATGCTCCGTTGGTCTGCTGATATGCCGCATATAAAACACTTGCGTCATCATTGCCCGCAAGCCGCTCCGCCACGATATCCTCCAAAGGCTTCCTTGTAAGCTCCACATCCAGTATCTCTATCACAGAGCGATAACATTGAGGATGTCCGCAAGGCGGCGGAGCTTCTGATAAAACTGGCGGAGTACAAGCCGCTTGCCAAGGTGGAGGAGCTTGAAGAGGAAAACTTAAACCAGATCGATAATGTTTTAAGCAATACCGTACCCAAGGCAGAAGAGCGCAAGGAGGCCCGAAACGCCGAGCAGGAGCGTATCGAGGAAGAGGAGCGCAAGCGCAGGGCGAGGGGCGAGCGTCCATCCTTGAGGGCGAGACTGGCAGAGAAAAAAGCCATAGTAGCGGCGGGCGATACAAGCCCCCAACACGAAAGACAGCGACAGGCGCACCGTGAAGCAGTAGTTTCACAGAGGGATATATGATTTCAAGGGGTGTAGGGCGTTTGCTCTATGCCCCTTTTTCGCATAAAATTGAAGTCAAGAACTTGCGAAAAAATCTTGTATAATTGAAATGCGTCTGATATAATAATTCCTGCGTTATTGTGTGTGTTTAGGTCAACGGAGGCAATTTGATGGCAGTATCATATGACAGATTATGGAAATTATTGATTGACAAGAAAATGAGTAAGGTGGAATTAAGGAAAAAGGCAGATATTGCGCCGAATACACTTACAAAACTGAATAGAGATGAAGAAGTATCTATGTCGATATTATGCAAGATATGTCATGTCTTGGATACGGACTTTGGTGATATCGTTGAGTATATCGACGAAATTGATAGTGAATAAAGATGTACAAAATAGGTATAGGCTGACAAGGAAAAAAGAGGAAAAACTATATGGACAATGAATTGTCATTTGATACGCTGGCTACTTCTGTTGAGAATATACATGAGGTTACAAGCAGCCGTGCAAAAAATGCAGTTAATCAGCTTTTGACCATCCGAAATTGGGCGATTGGGTGTTATATCGTTGAGTTTGAACAGAATGGTCAGGATAGAGCCGAGTACGGTAGCCATCTTTTATCCAATCTGGCTGACAGACTTCAGATAAAGGGGCTTGATAACCAATATGTATCGCTTGAGATACTGGAGCGAATAGCAAAAGAGCTTGATTGTGATATTGGGGATATAGTCGAGATAGCGAAGGAGAAGAAAAAACAATGAGGCGGCAGAGGGAGGAATCCGTATGAACATAGCGTTATGTGATGATGACGCAGCAGAGCTATCGCAGCTCCATGATTTGATTGATAAATGGGCGGCAAAAAACGGGATTATCGCAAGAGTGCAGGAGTTCTCCCGTGGGGAGGTTTTATGCAACACGCTTTTGGATGACAAAAAATATGATATGTTTGTGCTGGATGTGATGATGCCTGAAATGGACGGAATATCGCTTGCGAAGAGGCTGAGGGACTCAGAATATGTAGCAGATGAGGCACCCATCATATTCCTGACGTCATCCAGGGATTTTGCCGTGGAGAGCTATGAGGTAAAAGCGTTTCATTATCTCTTAAAGCCGGTGAGCAGCCGGAAAATTGAGGAGGTACTTTTATCGGCATACGGGGGGGTACAGAAGAAAAAGGAAGATATCATTTTTGTCCGCACATCCGGGGGAGAATACTTTTTGAAACGCATGGATATCTTCTATGTCTCTTTTCAAAACAGAGTGATGGATTTTGTATGTGCCGGGAAGACACTAAGAAGCCTTGCTGTTCAGAGTTCATTTAAGAATGCGACCGCCTCATTTGATGAGGATGAGCGCTTTTTCAGGTGCGGAGCGAGCCTGATATTAAACCTGTCGCAGATCCGCTCCATTGATAAAAATCTTGTCACATTCGCAGCGGAAGAGAAGGTCTTCGTGCCAAGAGCATCCGCAAAGGAGCTGCAAAAGGCATGGCTCGATTACTGGCTGTAGGGAGACTTTTTGATGGATAATATAACCATATTCAATACGCTTTCGGCACCTTACTCCATCCTGTTTCATATTGCGATGTTCTTTGTATTGAATGAATATCGCTATCCGAGGAAGAAGGCGGCCCATCTTACGGTTCTTCTGAACCTGCCGATTCTTGCGCTTACAATAGCGATGTATCTGTTCCTCGGGTCAGAGAGAGGCGGACAGCTTGCGATACTTTTCTATCTCGTGCCGCAGCTTGCGGTGAGCTTTTTTCTGTCACGTTATCGTGACGGGCGGCTGTTTTCCACCTATTTCTTCGTGAACAGCATTTTCATATTCATCATTCAGATTACCAATCTGATGGATTATTACTCGCCTTATGATAATCATATCGTGATGTTTGTTTCGAGACTCGTTCTCTATCCCGTTGCTTTCGCATTTTTATATAAGGTAGTTTCAAAGCCCTACAGAAGGGCCATGAATGAACTGCGTGAAGGATGGGGGCTGTTCTCGTATATTTCAGCGGTATTCACCTTATTGATTGTAGTGGAATTTAACTTTCCGAGTACACTTTCTAAGCGGCCTACTGATATACCTGTCATGATCCTAACCTTTGTTGTCATGTTTCTATCCAATTTTTATTATTTTGCAATCCTCTTGAAGCTTCATGAACATTACATACAGCACGAGCTTTCTCGCTATCAAAAGCAGCAGATGGAGCTTATGCAGGAGAGGATAGATCATATGACTGAGGCGGAAAAAACACTCTCCATCTATCGGCATGACATGCGCCATATACTTACGACGCTTTCCGGCATGATTTCGGATGGATTGTATGATGAGGCTGACCGCTTCATAAAAAAGCATATTGGCCCTATTGAGGAGGCTTCCCCTGCAAAGTGGTGCGAGGACGGGGTTCTAAATTCCATGTTCTGTGCTTATTTTGCCGAGGCAAAGAAGAGGGGGATTGAGATAGATGCACAGATAGATATAAAGAAACTTTCGGAGGATGAATCCGCCATGTTTTCAATCATGTGTGCAAATGCAATAGAGAATGCCATCCATGCTGCAGAGAGGCTTTCAGATAAAAGAAAAGTCATTCGGGTGCGAGCGGTGTGCTTCCCCAAGTTGATGTTTTCTGTGGGCAATCCATACAAAGGAAGTATTAAGACGAATGACGAGGGTGTTCCGATTTCAGACGAGGAGGGACATGGCATCGGAATCCTGTCGATTTTAGATTATTGTGAGAAGAATGACGCAATGTATGACTTCAAGATTGAAGATGGATGGTTTTCGGTCAGGGTTGCCAAAAGATAAAAGCAGAGCCGGCCTTGCAGGGTAAAAGCAGAGACCAGCCCGCGCTCCTGCGAAGCAGAAATTCTTCCTCTGCATAGGCATGTGCATACTAAAGGACGCAGACTTACAAGCAAGCTTGTAGTCTGCGTTTTTGATATGCACAGGGGCGGAGATAGGAAAGTGTCAGCAAAGCTGACCGCCGCCCTGCGCACGAGTAGGTGGGGAATGAATCCCCCACTCGATTGCCCGCCTGGCTCTGCTTTTGCAAATTTCACATAAAATCATACCGATTTCACATAAATCCGCAAAAACTGATCCTGCCAGGTAAAATTCTCTCTGTTAGTCAAAGAGCGTAATTGTAGATTTAAATTCACTGTGATAAAGGAGAACTGGCGGATGAAAGGAACGATAAAATCAAGCAAAAAATCCGATGTGGCTCAAGCGGTTTCCGAGGTGACAGCGGGGCTTACGGGAGCAAAGGGCATCATCTTTATGTGCGATTACGCAAGGCTTGCAGCCGTTTCGAAGGAGCTTTCTGAGAGACTTCCCGGGGCAGAAGTGATAGGTACCGCAGGAACGGTGTACCACAACACAACCATCGGAGATAAGAATCTGCTGGTGGTATCTGCCATAATGGATGATGCGGAGATTTCGTCAGGTTTGATACGTAATCTGTCTACGGATCCGCTGTCAGATATTCACTTTCTCGCCGAGAGCGTAAAGAGTGTCTCTCCAAAGAAGGACAGTACGGTATGTATTGAATTCTGTACTTCAAACGAGGAGGTTCTGGTATCCACGATGAATGTCATACTGGAGCCCGCGGGAGTATCTCTTGCGGGCGGTACTGTATTTGGCGCACCGGAAGGGAAATCGTCCCTCGTTGCATTTGCGGGGGAGGTTTATGAGGATGCTTGCGTATATATGGTGATAAAGAACAGTAGCGGTAAGGCGCTTGTCATACGGGAGAATATTTATGAGAGAGCGGACGGACCTGCGCATGTGGCTACCAAGGTGAAGCCCTCGAATAAAGAGCTGACAGAGCTCGACAATCGTCCGGCTGCGGATGTCTATTCCGCCGAAACCGGAGTGCCGAAAAATAAGATCGTAGATAATGTCCTGACATCCCCGCTCGGCAGGGTTGTGGACAATGAAATTTATATCGCTTCCATGAACGGTGTGCTGCCAAACGGTGCCATTACAAACTATAAGCGTATTAATAAAAATGATTCCCTTTACATTTTAAAGCTTATGGACTACCGAGGGATAAATGAGAATACAAGAGGGCGGATAAAGCAGGCCATCCCGCATCCCTCCATGATATTTGCCATCAACTGCATATACAGGTATTTGCTTTTTGTGAATGATGGATATTTAGACGAGTTCCTCTCCAATATGGCTGGGCTTGGGGCGTTTGCCGGATATATCGGTGGCGGGGAGCAGTACAACAGGCAGCATGTGAATCAGACAATGGTCTGTGCGGTTTTTGAATAGAGGAGGCACATAATGTTCGGTTGGTTAAAAAAAGGGCAGCGTGATACAGAGGAAACAGGAGTCAAAGAGACTATAGATCTTAAAAAGGGCCTCTCACCTATTGTGGAATCCAGTAAATATCTGATTGGAGAGAAAACAAAGCTTCAGATGGAGGAAGAGGATTTCAGGACAATACGTGAATCCTTCGGGGCACTAAAGGGACAGGATGTTGCGGTGAAAAGCGCTGTTGACTCCTTCTTCGGACAATTCGAAGAAGTGTCGAAGGTTACCGGACACTTCGGCGATATCGTAGAGAGGGTGCAAAGTACTGTGGATGAGACAAAAGAAGTGATCGACCGAGTCAGGAGTTCATCGAAATCAGTGGAGAGGATGATCGCAGAGCTGCATGAGGACGTGAGTGCATTTGCTTCTAATCTGGATGACATCATGGAGACCGTGACACAGGTCAATGGGATTGCGAGCCAGACCAATCTTTTGGCACTTAACGCTTCCATTGAGGCAGCCAGAGCCGGAGAGGCGGGACGAGGGTTTGCCGTCGTTGCAGAACAGGTCAATGCATTATCTGATGACACAAAGAAGCTGGTGGAAACCATTGGAAAGGCTATGGATGAACTGAAGCAGAGTAATGAAAAGTTGATGAAGTCCATAGAAAATACTCACGGGGCAATGGCGAGATCCATGGACGATATCAATGAGACGGAAAATGTCGTGGGCGGGATAACGGAGGTCGTTCACGAGATAGAGGAAAAGAGCGCAGACATTGAAAGAACATTTGACGAGTGCTCCACACATGTACAGGCGGTCAGTTCCACCATTGAAAAATCACAGGGTTATTATGACGCTGTGGAGGAGAGCATAGACGAGATGGCGCGGAACGTAACGAAGAAAAGCCTGATATTTGAGGATATATCCAATATATTAGAGCAATATCCTAAGGTTGTGGAACGTATATGCAGCCAGATATAGGAATGACCAAGATAGTTAATCTTTTTGCACTGACAATGGGAGCCATTTTTCTGGTGTTCTGCGGCTTCTGCCCTAAGCTTGCTACGGTGATCCAGCTGATGCCAGAGTCGGTTCTCGGAGGTGCGGCAGTAATGATGTTCGCTTCGATCGTGGTCAGTGGTATACAGCTTATCACAAAGGAGGGTATTGGATCACGAGAGGTCACCATCGTGGCTGTTTCGCTCGGGTTAGGCTATGGACTCGGATCCACGCCGAATGTGCTTACCATGCTACCCTCGTGGGTAGGGTACATTTTCGGAGGCTCCGGCATCGTTCCGGCAGTTTTATGTGCCATTATACTCAATATTGCATTGAAGAAGGAAGATTTATCAACTGAATCGGTAACGAAAATTAACGTGATACCAGAGAAGGGAGAGGATGAAAAATGAGTCGATCAGCGATCAAAAAAAGCTTGCTAGCATTGCTTTTGGTTTCCATGTTTCTTGTGGGTTGTCAAAGTACAGGGACACCAAAGGTGGATGAATCCTCTGATGTGGGAGCCTCGCTTATAGAGTCAACTGATTACTCGTTGACCGATAGCTGGTATAAAATTCCGGATGAGAATGTAAAGGCGGTAGACACATTTTATATTTATCCCACTTTGTATTCCGACTTTAGTGAGGATGCGGGCGATTATGCATCTTTGCACGAAGATATGGTGATGGAAAAGATAGATGGCACATACCTTACGCAGGCCAGTGTTTTTGAAGAATCAACGAATATTTATATTCCGTATTACAGGCAGGCTAATATTACGATAGAAGTGGACTCGGCCCTTGCTGTCGGGGATATTGAGCCGGTATTAAAGGATAATCTTCCGGAAACGGACATATGTGCTGCACTTGATTATTATTTCGAGAATTACAACGGAGGCAGACCCTTTATTTTGGCTGGACATTCGCAAGGATCAGCTATGGTACGGCTTGTCCTTAAAGATTATTTTTCAATACACCCTGAATATTATAAACGCATGGTAGCGGCGTATGTGATTGGCTACTCTGTGACACAGAAGGATTTGGATGAAAATCCCCACCTTAAGTTTGCGGAGGGAGCGGATGATACAGGTGTGATAGTATCTTGGAATACCGAGGGTGAGGGGAATGATGGCAAGACAAATATCGTCGTTGTGGATGGCGCTATCAGCATAAATCCAATCAACTGGAAACGAGATGAGACGGAAGCAAAATCTTCCGAGAACTTAGGTTCGCTTGTTGTAGATCAGGAGACAGGCCAGGTGTCTACTTGCAATGTAGGAGCTGATGCCATAGTAAATCTGAGTCGTGGTGTTGTGATATCTCACGCAGATTTTCCCTTTATTTCCGAGACGGATCCGAATGAAAAGGCTATAGAGTTAAGAGAAAGGGCATTCGGACCTGAGAGTTTTCATAACGGAGACTATTCACTTTTTTATAATAATATTAAGGAAAATGTGAAGGCAAGGATAAATAGCTATACAGGGGGCAAAGCTTCTGATTATTAGTGTATTGAAAGCAATCCATGGGCATAAGGTGTGATGTGATCAAGGAGGACAGCTGTGAAAAAAAGAAAATTCGGTAGTCTTTTGGCAGTAGTTTTTACCATTTTTGTCATGTCTGCGTGCGCGGGTAATGCAGTACCTGAGACATCAGGGGATAGCGGCGCAGAGAACGAGATGGATATCTGTGAGACAGATATTGTGCCGTCCGATTATGAAAATGAGGATAACTGGCTTGCCCATCCGAAAGAAAAAAACAAGCTTGTGGATACGATCTATCTGTATCCCACGGCTTTTATAGATCAATCGGAGGGAGCTAAAACAATCTGTGATATTGATGATTCCTCCATGCGCGCTTTGGCACAGGGATATTATCAGGCACAGGCTTCTGTATATGAAGAATCGACGAATGTGTTTATTCCTTATTACAGGCAGGTAAATCTGGCAGCGGTATATGGTATGCCGACAGAGGAAAGAAATGCTCTGTCAGCAGGTATTCCACAGACAGATGTATTTGCCGCATTGGATCATTATTTTGAAGAGGATAATGACGGCAGGCCCTTTATCCTTGCGGGACATTCCCAAGGATCACAGATGCTTACGAATGTGCTGAAACAGTATATGAGTGCACATCCGGAATATCTGGGGAGGATGATTGCCGCCTATGTGATTGGTTACTCCGTGACAGATGATTATCTTTTAGAGAATCCGCACTTGAAGTTTGCGGAGGGGGAGACGGATACGGGTGTCATCATCTCGTGGAATACGGAAGGCGAGGGAAACAAGGAACAGGACAGCTTTGTGATCCTTCCCGGCGCACAGTGCATTAACCCTCTGAACTGGAAGCGGGATGAGACCTATGCGGGAGCGGGGCTCAATATCGGAGGGCGTGTGCCGGACTCGGAAAACGGAGGCTTTATAGACATACCGGAAGCGGCGGATGCCGTGATTGATACGGAACGAGGCGTGATTATTACCACCACGACTGCAATCGAGCCTGTGCAGGCAGCGGGCTTTGGAACAGACAGCTTTCATAACGGTGACTATTCCCTTTATTATTATAATCTCAGGGAGAATGTCGCAAAACGTTGTGCGGCATATTTCTTAAATGAGATTGCGTATGAAAGTCCCGCGCTTGTCGGGAAGCCGTCTGATTATTCGAACTAAAATAACTGGATTCAGATACCCGAAATACAACATGATATTGATACGATCTATATTTATCCGACCGTTTATATCAATTTTGAAGAAGGTGCGTCGGAGATTGCGGACATTGATGATGAATTGATGCGGACGGCGGCACGGGTAAATTTTTCGGAAAATGAAGGAGCCTTTTCTGAAAGTACAAATGTTTTTGCCCCCTA